>Ga0160475_100070_pt1 | contig 123784 bp, 106 predicted proteins | sample HID1975M_E11MG_FD_108254 | JGI IMG/M metagenome (GOLD analysis project Ga0160475, IMG submission 108254) | Enriched soil microbial communities from UW Madison campus, WI, USA - HID1975M_E11 MG | ecosystem: Environmental > Terrestrial > Soil > Unclassified | place: USA: Madison, Wisconsin... | reverse complement strand
TTATATTTTAGTAATAATAAACTTCTTACTTCTATTGAATTGCCTGCATTATCAGTTGTAACAGATCAATCCATAACACTTGATTTTACTAGAAATGCTCTTTCTAGTTCCCAAGTGAACTTAATTTTAAAAAGACTATTAAATCTTTCTTCGAATACAGGTGTGAGACTTGATGGTCAAAATCCTCCTGCTCCACCAACAGGACAGGGAATTACAGATAAGGCGACTTTAATTGGCAGAGGAGTTACTGTTAATACAGATTAAATTTATCTTGAAATAAAAAAGCATCAGTTTTACTGGTGCTTTTTTTATACCTAAATTCTGAAACTTTTAATTCAAGTTATATAACAATTCATGTCTAAAATATATTCAATTTTAAATAAATAAAAATCAGCAAATTATTAATTAAAATTAAAAAATCATGAACAATATTTTTAGAGGATTACTTGCAGGATACGGTGCTAAAAAATTAGGTGGAGGTTGTTTTGGAACCATTATCGTTTTTATTATTCTTTGGGTTTTATTAGGACAATGCAGTTAGAAGAAGAATACAGAAAATTACGAATAAAAATCATAAATTTTGATGGCTAATTATTGGGAAGATTAAGGCAAAATGTCTAGATTCGCATCACTAAAAATAAATTTAAAAAAATGGGTTCAGGGTTTTTCGCTTTGTTAGATGATATCGCAGCAATTATGGATGATGTTGCAGTAATGAGTAAAGTTGCTGCAAAAAAAACAGCTGGAATTCTAGGCGATGATTTGGCTGTAAATGCCGAAAAAGCTTCAGGATTTGCTTCTTCAAGAGAACTTCCTGTTTTATGGGCAATCAGCAAAGGTTCTTTATTGAATAAAATTATTATTCTTCCAATTGCATTTTTATTAAGTGCATTTTTTCCTATAGCAATTATAGTAATTTTAGTTTTGGGAGGACTTTTTTTAGCATATGAGGGAGCCGAAAAGATCTACGAATTTATTTTTCCTCACAATCACGAAGAATCTGAAGGAATTACAGATGAAGTTTTGACTGAAGAACAGATTTTATTAGTTGAAAAAGATAAAGTAAAATCAGCAATTATTACAGATTTTATTCTATCAGTCGAAATCGTAATTATTGCTTTAGGCACTGTAATGGAAGAACCGCTAATGCAAAAGATAATTGTAACTTCGATAATCGCGCTAGTAGCAACCATCGGAGTTTACGGAATTGTGGCACTTATCGTTAGGATGGATGAAGCAGGTTTTAAGCTTATAAAACATAGTAAAAGCGAAAAGAGCCTTTCAAGATTTATTGGAAATTTGTTAGTAAAAGCGCTTCCGCTAGTTATAAAAGGTTTAACTGTAGTTGGTACAATTGCATTACTTTTAGTTGCTGGAGGAATCTTTGTACACTATATTCCGTATTTTCATCATTTATCAGAAGAAATTAAAATCCCTGCTATTATCAAAGAATTTACAATTGGTTTAGTTCTCGGATTTATAGTATTACTTTTTGTAAATCTCTTCAAAAAGATCTTTAAAAAGAAATAAGCTTAATAAAAATCAAAATATACTTTAAAAACATCAGTTAACACTGGTGTTTTTTTTGTTTTATGAGCAGATAAATCGTTTTCAAAGGGACATTTGGTCCCGCCTATCCACTATATCTTTTTCCTGCTAAAGGAGCAGGAAAAAGGATGCCGTTTCTATCGGGGCTATTTTAGAAATTTTTATTTTTATAAGAAATAACGGTGTTTTTTTAATCTTTTTTCAGTGAATAAGCTTTTGATTTACAAATGTTTAATGTTTTAATGGGAATTTTTAACATTTCACTAAAGCAACCAAAGCAATCTTCTCACATCTTCATAGTAATTAACAATTAATTATTATTTTATATGAAAAGTTTTAGATTAAAATCAGTTTTGGTAGTATTATTTTTATCAATTACATTTGTTTCATGCAATAACGATGACGACGAAACAACGCCAGCTACAACATCAAAAGCAGCTTTGGCAACCGAAATTAAAGGACCAGCTACAGGAAAAGTAAATGACGAATTAAGCTACGATGTAACTTATGTTGTTGATAATGCTTGCGGAGAATTTGATAAAATCTCAGAAGTAACAATAGGAGAAGTAAAAGGTTTTCAAGTAATGGCAAAATATCCAAAAGAAGGAGTTTGCACGCAACAAGTTCCAGAACCAAAAAAGACGGTTTATAAATTCAAATCGACTACAAAAGGAACTTTCGAAATCAAATTCAAAAAATCAGAAACTGAATTCGTAACTCAGAAAGTAGTAATCGAATAACAGCTAGTTTAGTTGATATTTTTTTAGGTTGATATGCCATTTTGCAGAAGTTTTGTTTTAAACAGATGTAGAATGGTTTTCTTTTTACTTGTAGCTTTTTTCCATGTTATATAAAAGTTATAGACTTTGCCATTCCTTTAAAAAGTATTATTTTTGCACTCTAAATTTTATGTCATGCCGAAAAGAAAATATAAAATATCAGTAATTCAGTTAAATCTGAATGATGTTGCTGAAAATAATCTTAAAAAATGTATCAGCTGGGTAAGAGATGCTGCAAGTCAAGGAGCAGAGGTAATCTTACTTCCTGAATTATATAGCAGTCATTATTTCTGCCAAAGCGAAGATGTAGATAATTTTGCATTAGCAGAGCCATTATACAGTACTTCTTTTGTTGCTTTTAGCGAATTGGCAAAAGAATTAGGCGTTGTAATTATTGTTCCTTTCTTCGAAAAAAGAATGGCAGGGATCTATCATAACAGTGCTTACATCATCGATACAGATGGTACAGAAGCAGGTTTATACCGTAAAATGCACATTCCAGACGATCCGCATTTCTACGAAAAATTCTATTTCACTCCTGGTGATTTAGGTTTTCAGGCTATTGAAACTAAAAAAGGAACTGTAGGAACATTAATATGCTGGGATCAATGGTATCCAGAAGCTGCGCGTATTACAGCTTTAAAAGGTGCTGAAGTTTTATTTTATCCAACTGCTATCGGATGGCACCCGAAAGAAAAAGAACAATATGGAGAAAACCAATATGGCGCTTGGATGAATGTAATGAAAGGCCACGCTGTTGCAAATGGTGTTTTCGTTGCTGCTGCAAACAGAATTGGTCTTGAAAAATATCTTGAAGGAACGGAAGGAATTCAATTCTGGGGAGCTTCTTTTATTGCTGGACCACAAGGAGAAATCTTAGCGCAGGCTTCACACGATAAAGAAGAAATCTTAATTGCTGAGGTTGATTTAGATCTTCAAGAAAATGTTCGTCAAAACTGGCCATTCTTTAGAGATAGAAGAATTGATGCTTTTGGTGATATTACAAAAAGAGCAATCGATAAATAATTCAAATTATTTAAAATATAAAAAAGGCAAAATAATAGTATTTTGCCTTTTTTTTGTAAGCTTCGGAGAAGCTAAATGCACATTTTTATAGCAAAAAGGTGGTTTCAATATTTGAAACCACCTTTTTAAATATATATAGACTATGATTATTTTACTTGGAAAGTAACTCTTCTCACGATTTGACGTGCTTCTTTAGAGTTTTTGTTAACAGAAGTATCTTCTCCATTAGCAATTACATTCAATCTAGAAGCGTCAATTCCAGCATTTACTGCTACTTTTTTCACAGCTTCAGCTCTTTTTCTAGATAATTCTGTGTTGTAGTTTGTGTTTCCAATTTCATCAGCATATCCAATAATATCTGCAGATTTTCCTGGATTGTTTTTCAAGTATTTCACTAAGAAATCAACACCAGATAAAGAAGCATTTGTTGGTTTAGACGAATTAAAGTCGAAATAAACATTTACATAACCTCCGTTAATTAATTCTTCAACAGTATTGTTTGTATTTGTTCCAGCACCTTTCTTTTCGTAAGTTTTATCTAAATAGCTTTCTAACTCATCTGGAACACCATTTTGGTTAGTATCAATAGACTGTCCTTTTGTATTTACTGCAACTCCTGCAATACTGTTTGGTTCTAAATCGTATAAATCGGCAACTCCATCTTTGTCTGAATCAATAAGACCAGTTTCGATTAAGTCCACTCTTTTTTCCAATTCACCAATTCTGTCTTCTTCACCAACCCAGTCAGCATGTTTTGTTTGTTTTCCTAAGTAGAAAGTTAAACCAACAGAAGCATTAAGTAAAACTCCATCAAAAGAGCCAGTCGTTGTGTTGCCCATTCCGTCAAAGTTCCAGTTTTGTCTTCCGTTTACAATTCCTGTTAAGTCTCCAGTTAATGCTACTCTGTTGCTTAATCTAAGTTGTCCTGTTAAACCAGCAATTCCATGAGCCATGTAATCTTGACCTCCAAATCCAGTTTCAGTACTAATTTGTGAAACTCCAAAACCACCATGTGCCAAAAGTCCAATTGTGTTTGTCCAAGTTTCAAAATTTAAAGCACGTCCAATATTTACAACTCCTTGTAAACTCGCTCTTACGTAACGGCTTTCAAAATCAGGAGTATTCTTTTTCTCTTTAAATTGATCGTATCCAACGTCTAACTTTAAACCAAATTTTGGATTAAACATATATCTTACACCCAAATCTCCGTGAAAGAAGTTTGCTGTTTCAGTTGTATAACCTGGAGTCAGTGTTCTTGTTGGTTTGTTTACACCGCCGTTAAGTTCAAGAGACCATTTGTTGTATTCTTGTTCTGTACTCGGCTTTGTTGTTGTGGTAGCCATATTTTGTGCACCTGCTGCAAAGGATAGTAATAATAAAGAGGCTGATACTAATTTCTTTTTCATGATATCAAAAATTAAATTGTTTTTATTTTAAACTCATGAACAAAAGTAGAGCGCACGTTTTAACTATGTGTTGTATACCTAATTACATAATTTCCATGTTTTGGCTTACAATTATGAAAATTAGTTAATTAAGTGTCAATAAAAAGCAAAAAAAAGAGCAAAATTTATATTTTGCTCTTTTAAAAATTTGGATAATTTTATGATTATTTCAAATCTGGCTGGTAAATTTTTACTGTTCCATCACCTTCACTGCTTACAACCAATAAACTTCTTTTAGTAGGGCTTTTTGAAGCTGGAATAAATAATAATCCTTCTGGAGCGTCACCAGTTTTTACAATTTGTAAAAATTGAGGAGAAGTTGGATTTGTTACATCATAAGTTAAAAAAGCATCAGATCTTTCCAAACCAACAAATAAAATGTTTTGATTTCCCATTTTTGCTACATATACAGCTTCTGGCTCAGAACCTTTATCATCGCTTCTTTTATCGTCATAAAGTCCTAATTCATGAGCTTTTTTATCAAGATCATTTTTACTGTCGTAAACAATTTTTCCAGTATTACCGTTCCAGATAGAAAAAGATCTTGCTCCAAAACTTACTAATTCATCTATATCTCCGTCTCCGTCGGTATCGCCCATGTCAGTAACAAGATTTAATCTTCCTAAATTAGCATCTAATTTTAAATTAGCATCAGGGAAAGCCGTAGCGTCAAGTTTTGCGCTTTTCATTCTTTTAATATCTGTGTAAGCGTTGTATTCTCTTGCATCACCTTCGTTTGCAGTAACAAAATAAGGAACATTATTAGCAGAGAAATGACTGATTGCATCTGGCATAAATAATCCTTTTACTTTCCATGGATTAAAAGCAATTTTATCGTCAAGATCACTTACATCAATAGCATTTTCAGCAGTATTGTAATCTTTTAAACCTAAAGGATAAATAGCAGTAATAGTTTTAGAAGTCAAATCAACTTTTGCAACACCATTGTTTTCTTGCAAAGTTACCCAAGCAGTTTTTGAATCGTCAGAAATAGTAATATATTCTGGTTCAATGTCCTGAGAAAAACTTTTAGCAAATTTAGAAATTCTGAATCCGTCTTTAGCTAAAGCAGCAGCTTGGCTTGCAAAAGAAGAAAAATCTAAAGTTGTAACAGTATAACTGCTTGTTTCGATGATAGAGATTGTTCCGTTTGGATCTTGAGAATAATCAGTATTTGGCTCGCCCTCATTCGCTGTCATGATAAATTTTCCATCAGGAGAAAAAGTAACCATATCTGGCAAAGCGCCAACTGTAACTTGTTTGATTAAACTGTAATCTGAAGTGTTGAAAATAACTACTTTTCCGTTAGCTTGTTTATTTGCAGTAGATTCTAAAGCCACAGCTAGTTTTCCATCAAAAACAGAAACACTGTTTGCAGCGCCTTCGTAAGTTGCCAAATCAATTTTGCCAATTTTGGCTGGTTTAGTAGGATCAGTAATATCAATAACATCAATTTGGTTTACACCGCTATTGTTTACTGTAAAAAGTCTTTTTGTTTTTTCGCAATAAGCAGAGATTTCTGCGGCAGCTTCTCCACCAATTGTGATAGATCCAATTTCTTTAAAAGTTCCTGGGTTTTCGTTTGCACCTACTTCTGGTTGGTTGTTGTTTTCATCATTATTACAGCTTGCCAAAATCAAAAGTGCAGCTAATAATGAGATCGATAATTTTTTCATGTGTTAGTTTTTAGTTTCGAGTGCAAAAGTAATTCTGCCATTCTGGTTAAATATTAAGAATGTATTATATAATCTTTAACTTAAATTTTGCAGGATATTTTTTGTGAAATAACACATGAATTTCAATCAAATGTTTTATAATCCTAACGAATGCTTATCTTTGCACTTTCTAAATTAGAACGTATTTATGTCAACAAATAATAGAAGGTTTCCAGCAGAGTGGGAAAAACAGCAAGGAATTGTTTTATGTTTTCCGCATAATGGTAACGACTGGCCAGGAAAATATGAAGCTGTTCAATGGGCTTTTGTGGAGTTTATTAAAAAAGTAGCAACTTTTGAAACTGTTTTTTTGGTTGTAGCCGATGAAAAACTAAAAGAAAAAGTTGCTGATATGTTAGAAAGAGCACGTGTTAACGTAAAAAACGTTTCCTATATCATTCATAAAACCAACAGAAGCTGGATGCGTGACTCTGGACCAATTATCGTAAAAAATGGTTCGAAAAGAGAAGCTTTAAATTTTAATTTTAATGGTTGGGCAAAATATAAAAACTATCAGTTAGATAAATTTGTTCCAGGCAAAGTTGCTGATTTTATTAATGTTCCTTTAACACAAGTTATGTATAAAGGAAAACCAGTAATTGTAGAAGGCGGAGCAATCGACGTAAATGGAAAAGGAACTTTGTTAACTTCTGAAGAATGTTTGATGCATCCAACAATTCAGGTTCGTAACGAAGGTTTTACAAAAGAAGATTACGAAGCGGTTTTTAAAGAATATCTTGGAGTAACAAATGTAATTTGGTTAGGCGATGGAATTGAAGGTGATGATACGCACGGTCATATCGATGATTTATGCCGATTTGTAAATGAAGATACGATTGTAACGATTGTAGAAACAGATAAAAACGATTCGAATTACAAACCTTTACAGGATAATTTGAAACGTCTTCAAAACGCAAAATTAGAAAACGGAAAATCTCCAGTTATTGTAGCGCTTCCAATGCCAAAACGTGTTGATTTTGAAGAGTTAAGATTGCCAGCAAGTTATGCTAATTTCTTAATTCTGAATAATTGCGTTTTAGTGCCGACATTTAATGACAGTAACGATCGCGCAGCTTTAAATATATTGTCAGAATGTTTCCCTGACAGAGAAGTAATCGGAATCAGCTGTATTGATTTCATTTGGGGATTCGGAACTTTACATTGTTTAAGCCAACAGATTCCGGCTTAGTAAAATAGGAGCAAAGAGATAGATGTACAAAGTTCCAAAGTTTTAAGAACCATAATAATTACGCGTAATATTTGTCATTTCGACGTAAGGAGAAATCTTCACGAGAAACTCTACAAAGATTAGCTTACTGTTGCGGAGCTGCTTGCGAAGATTTCTCCTTACGTCGAAATGACAAAAAATGAGAAAAATCTCTGTGAGATTCAAAAAATATAAAACATAAAAAAACCTTGGTTTGCTATAACCAAGGTTTTTCTATTTCTATATTTTTTCAGATTGTAAATCTGCACTTCATTGTCTTGTAAATGGAGGTAAAAGCTGACTTGAAACTTCACCAAAACCAATTCTAACTTCAGCATTTTCGCAGAAACCTCTAATAATAACAGTGTCATTATCTTCAATGAATTTACGTTCGCTTCCGTCTTTTAATTTAAGAGGATTTTTTCCTCCCCAAGTTAATTCCAACATAGAACCAAAACTATCTGGAGTTGGTCCAGAAATTGTTCCAGAACCCATCATGTCACCAGAATTTACACGGCATCCGTTTGATGTATGGTGTGTCAATTGTTGAGCCATTGACCAATACATATATTTGAAGTTAGATTTTGAAATTACAGTTTCTTCCTGATCTTCAGGTTTTAGAGAAACTTCTAAATGAATATCAAAAGCCTTTTTTCCTTTTGTCTGTAAATAAGGAAGCGGAGAAGGATCTTGTTTAGGTCCTTTAGTTCTAAAAGGCTCCAAAGCATCCATAGTTACAATCCAAGGCGAAATTGAAGTTGCAAAGTTTTTAGCTAAGAATGGTCCAAGAGGAACATATTCCCATTTTTGCATATCACGGGCACTCCAGTCATTTAGTAAAACCATTCCGAAAATATAATCTTCAGCTTCATAAGTTGAAATGTTTTCGCCCATTACATTTACATCGGTAGTAATAAAAGCAGTTTCCAATTCAAAATCAACTAATCGCGAAGCACCAAAAACAGGTGTTTCATGTCCAGCAGGCAAAGTTTGTCCCATTGGTCTGTGAACCGGAATTCCAGAAGGAACAATGGTAGAACTTCTTCCGTGATATCCCACTGGAATGTGAAGCCAGTTTGGCAATAAAGCATTTTCTGGATCACGGAACATTTTACCTACGTTTGTGGCATGTTCCCTGCTTGAATAAAAATCGGTATAATCGCCAATTAAAACGGGCAATTGCATTTCTACATCGTCGATTTTAAATATAACAATATCTCGGTGTTTTGTTGAATCTCTTAGCTGTGGATTGGTTTCGTCAAAGATATCAGCGATACGATTTCGAACCAGACGCCATGTTTTTTTTCCATCAGAAATAAAATCATTTAGCGTATCCTGCATAAACATATCATCGGTTAAATCTATTCCTTCAAAATAGTTTAATTGTTGTAAAGCCCCTAAATCTATAGCATAATCGCCAATTCGCGTTCCTACTGTAACGACATTTTCTTTGGTAAGAAACACGCCAAAAGGAATATTCTGAATAGGGAAGTCGCTATTTTCTGGCACTTCTAACCATGATTTTCTACTGGTATCGTTGGCGGTTATAGGCATGTTTAATGTTAATTATTTGTTGAAAAATTCTATGTCAAATATATCATAATCTAGCAGTTTGACAAACGTTTTTTTGTATTTTTGCGTGAAATTAACGAAAAACATAGAAATGCAACGCGACGAACAAATTTTTGATCTTATCCAAGAGGAAAAAGAAAGACAAATTCACGGACTAGAGCTTATCGCTTCAGAGAATTTTGTAAGTGATGAAGTAATGGAAGCAGCTGGTTCTGTTTTAACTAACAAATATGCTGAGGGTTATCCTGGCAAAAGATACTACGGCGGTTGCGAAGTAGTTGACGTTATTGAGCAAATTGCTATTGACAGAGCTAAAGAATTATTTGGTGCTGAATACGCAAACGTACAACCACACTCTGGTTCTCAAGCAAATACTGCTGTTTACCATGCTTGTTTAAATCCTGGTGATACTATTTTAGGTTTCGATTTATCTCACGGAGGTCACTTAACTCACGGTTCTCCTGTAAACTTCTCAGGTCGTTTATACCGTCCTGTTTTTTACGGTGTAGATGCTGAGACTGGTCGTTTAGATTATGATAAAATTCAAGAAATTGCAACTAAAGAACAGCCAAAATTAATTATCGCTGGAGCTTCGGCTTATTCTCGTGATATGGATTTTGCTCGTTTCAGACAAATTGCAGACAGCGTAGGAGCAATCTTATTTGCTGATATTTCTCACCCTGCAGGTTTAATTGCAAAAGGATTATTAAGTGATCCAATTCCTCATTGTCATATTGTTTCTACAACAACACACAAAACATTAAGAGGACCTCGTGGAGGTTTGATCTTAATGGGGAAAGATTTTGAAAACCCACAAGGTTTAAAAACTCCAAAAGGAGAAATCAGAATGATGTCTTCATTATTAGATTTAGCTGTTTTCCCTGGAAACCAAGGTGGACCTTTAATGCACATTATCGCTGCTAAAGCGGTTGCTTTTGGTGAAGCGCTTAAAGATGAGTTCTTTACTTATGCAATGCAATTACAAAAAAATGCAAACGCGATGGCTGATGCTTTCGTAAAAAGAGGTTACAACATTATCTCTGGCGGAACTGATAACCACATGATGCTTATTGACTTAAGAAATAAAAATATTTCAGGTAAAGAAGCTGAAAATGCATTAGTAAAAGCTGAAATTACAGTAAACAAAAACATGGTTCCTTTTGATGATAAATCACCATTTATCACGTCTGGAATTCGTGTAGGAACAGCTGCAATCACAACTCGTGGTTTAGTTGAAAAAGATATGGAAACTATCGTTGCTTTAATCGATAAAGTTCTTACAGATCATACAAACGAAGATCTTATCGAAGAAGTTGCTGAAGAAGTAAACGAATTAATGAGCGAAAGACCGATTTTTGCATATTAAGAATTAGTCAAAAGTCATAAAGTCGAAGGTTGAAAGTCTAAAATGGAATACGAATTTCTATTTTAGTTTTTGATCTTCGATTTTTCTTTTCCAATGACTTTATGACTTTAAACTTTCAAACTTTAAGACTTAGAAAAAATGGGCGTATTAAGATTACAATTGCCAACCGACCCAAGATGGGTAAATATTGTTGAGAAAAATATTGAAGAAATTCTAACCGATCATGCTTGGTGCGAGCAAAAAGCAGCAACAAACGCAATTACAATTATCACTAATAATTCTGAACATCAGGATTTGGTGAAAGATTTGTTGGCTTTAGCCAAAGAAGAAATCGATCATTTTGAGCAGGTTCACAATATCATTATTAAAAGAGGATTGAAATTAGGTCGCGAGCGTAAAGACGATTACGTAAACGAACTTTACCAATACATGAAAAGAAGTGGAGACGGAAGCCGTGTTTCTGGTCTTGTAGAACGATTATTATTTTCTGCTATGATCGAAGCTAGAAGCTGTGAACGTTTTAAGGTTCTTTCAGAAAATATTCAAGACGAAGAATTAGCTGTTTTCTACAGAGAATTAATGGAAAGCGAAGCTGGACATTACACCACTTTTATTACTTACGCTCGTAAATACGGAAAAGGAATCGATGTTGAAAAACGCTGGAGAGAATGGTTGTCATTTGAAGAGTCAATCATTACCAATTACGGAAAAGGAGAAACTATTCACGGATAGTTTTTTAGTGTTCAGTCGCAGTGGCAGTTTTCAGTTTTTAGGTCTGTCAGACTGAGCGAAGTCGAAGTCCACGTGAAGAATATAAAGAAAAAATCAGTTTTTAATCTGTGCTTTCGCGAAAGTAAATCAGTACAATTGTTCACAAGTTCAAGTTTTTGTTAATCTAATATCTTCAATCTAAAATCTAAAATTCCTTACATTTGAGAGTAACCAAAATCTTGAAATATGAGAATAGAAATGGATCTAAAGCTAGGCTTTAAAGATGTAATGTTTAGACCTAAAAGATCAACGCTTAAAAGCCGATCTGAGGTTTCTTTAGAACGAAATTTCAAGTATTTGCACAGTTCGACAGATTGGATAGGAATTCCGATTATGGCGGCAAATATGGATACGGTTGGTACTTTTGAAATGGCAAAGGTTTTAGCGAAAGAAAAACTATTTACAGCCATTCATAAACATTATACTTTAGAAGAATGGAATGTTTTTCTAAAAAATGTAACTCCAGATTTTTACGATTTTATTGCAGTAAGTACAGGAATTGGAAAAGAAGATTTTGAAAAGATTGAAAAAATAATTAGTGCAAATCCGTTACTAAAATTTATCTGCATTGATGTTGCAAATGGCTATTCCGAACATTTTGTGCAGTTTTTAAAGAAAATCCGAAAACAATATTCAGATAAAATTATTATTGCAGGAAACGTAGTTACAGGAGAAATGACTGAGGAACTACTTTTAGCTGGCGCCGATATTGTAAAAGTCGGAATTGGACCTGGTTCTGTCTGTACAACTCGAGTTAAAACTGGAGTTGGTTATCCGCAACTTTCTGCAATTATAGAATGTGGAGATGCTGCTCATGGTTTAGGTGGACATATTATAAGTGATGGCGGATGCAAAACTCCTGGTGATGTTGCCAAAGCTTTTGGTGCAGGAGCCGATTTTGTAATGTTAGGCGGAATGCTTGCCGGGCATACCGAAAGTGGCGGAGAACTAATAGAAGTAAATGGCGAAAAATTCAAACAATTTTACGGAATGAGTTCTAAAACTGCAATGGACAAACATTCTGGAGGCGTTGCTGAATATAGAGCAAGTGAAGGCAAAACAGTTCAAGTTCCGTTTAAAGGAGATGTGATTCAGACTGTTTTAGATATATTGGGTGGAATTAGAAGTACTTGTACTTATGTTGGTGCCTCAAAATTAAAAGAATTGACTAAACGAACGACTTTCATCCGCGTAAGCGAACAAGAAAATCAGGTTTTTACAAAATAATATGATTAAAATTACCGAAGCATTTCTTGAAGATATTCCTAAAATTCAAGAAATCGCACATATAACTTGGCCAATTACATATGGCGAAATTTTGACCGCAGAACAATTAGATTATATGTTGAATCTTATTTATTCTGATGAAACGCTTTCAAAACAAATTCAGAATAAAGAACAGTTGTTTTATTTGATTTCAGATTCTGAATCTGTAATTGGTTTTATAGGAATTGAGCATCATTATAAAAATGAAGCGATTACCAAAATCCATAAAATCTATCTTTTGCCAGAAACACAAGGAAAAGGTTATGGTAAAACAGTTTTTGAATCTATTGAAAAACTTGCTTTAGAGAATAATTCAAATGAACTTTTATTGAACGTAAACCGCTTTAATACGGCTTTGAACTTCTATAAAAAATTAGGTTTCGAAATCAAAGAAACTGTTGACATAGAAATTGGAAATGGGTATTTGATGGAGGATTATGTGATGGGGAAACGCATATTACGGTAGTGTTTGTCATTCCGAGGAACGAGGAATCACACTAGTATTTCCGCAAAGTAAATCGCCAATCTTTGTCGAGTTTCGAGTGTGATTCCTCGTTCCTCGGAATGACAAATACTACGAATTTATGTAATCAACTCACAACTATATCATGCGTAAACAACAATCCTTTCACTTCATTCAAAGAAAAAATAGCTTTCTTCAGTTTAGTTTTAGATGGATCAATTGTATAATTATAACTCGTTTTAAAATCGGCTTTATTGGCGATGGCTTTATTAAATTCTGAACGGTATAAATCGCAATTGTCAAATAAAACGCTAGTTAAATCTGTTCCCATAAAATCTGCAGCAATTAAACTGCAATTGGTAAAAATTGTTCCTTTTAGTTTTAAAGTATAAAACTTCGAGAAATCAAGAATACAGTCATTAAAACCAATTTCAAAAATAAGTTTGTCGCACATGGCGAAATTGACATCTTTAATTTCGCATCGATTAAAAGTGGCAGTTCTAAACGCGACATAATTAATTTTCGCTTCATTAAAAATACAGTCATTAAAAATACAATCGATAAAAGTAACGGCTAAAAAAGTACAAGCCGAAAAATTACAATTATTAAAAACGCAACATTCAAAATCTTTAAAATTGAGATCATCTTTTGCGTAAATAATCGTATTGTATTCTTTATCAAGAAAATATTCGCTTTCTTTTTTCAACTCTTTTGGGTAATTATTTGAGGGTGAAAAGTTACTAATTTACTATAGAAAAATCGGAACAAATTATAAATGATTTTGATTTCATTCACATTTTTAATTGATAAAATAATGTAGCTTTACACTTATTTTTTTTAGTCAAAATTTATCAATTTCATTATATGGAATCAACAAGAAAGGAACATGATTTTTTAGGAGAATTAGAAATTCCGAATCATTTATACTATGGAATTCAGACTTTTAGAGCTGTTGAAAATTTCAATATTACAGGAATTCCGATTTCAAAAGAGCCTTTGTTTATTAAGGCTTTAGGATATGTAAAAAAAGCTGCTGCATTGGCAAACAAAGACTGCGGCGCAATTGATGCAAAAATTGCCGAAGCGATCTGTTACGGAAGCGATCAGGTAATTGCGGGTAAATTTGATAAAGAATTTGTGAGCGATTTAATTCAGGGCGGTGCAGGAACTTCTGTAAACATGAATGCAAACGAAGTTATTGCCAATATCGGATTGGAATATTTAGGTCACAAAAAAGGTGAATACAATTTTCTTCATCCAAATAATCATGTAAACTGTTCTCAGTCAACAAACGATGCTTATCCGTCGGCTTTTAGAATTGCTTTGTATTTAAAAATGGAAAGCTTTATTAAAACTTTTGCTGGTTTAGAAGTCGCTTTCGCTAAAAAAGGAGAAGAGTTTAAAGAAGTCTTAAAAATGGGAAGAACACAGTTGCAAGACGCTGTTCCGATGACTTTAGGACAGGAATTTAAAGCGTACGCGACTACAATTGGTGAAGATATTCAACGTTTGAAAAATGCACAGGAATTATTGTTAGAAATCAATATGGGCGCAACCGCAATCGGAACAAAAGTAAATGCTCCAGAAGGTTATCCTGAAATTTGCGTAAAATACTTAGCCGAAGAAGTTGGAATTCCGTTAACACTTTCGCCAGATTTAATTGAAGCAACGGTTGATACAGGAGCTTACGTTCAAATTATGGGAACTTTAAAACGTTCTGCGGTTAAGATTTCTAAAATTTGTAATGATTTACGTTTATTAAGTTCTGGACCAAGAACAGGTTTAAATGAAATTAATCTTCCGGCGCGCCAACCAGGTTCATCAATAATGCCTGGAAAGGTAAATCCTGTAATTCCAGAAGTTGTAAATCAGACTTGTTTTTATGTTATTGGTCAGGATTTAACGGTTACAATGGCAGCAGAAGCGGGGCAATTGCAATTGAACGTTATGGAACCTGTTATTGCTTTTGCCATGTTTACATCGTTAGATTATCTTTCAAATGCCATTCAGACTTTAATTGATAAATGCATTAACGGAATTACAGCAAATGTAGATCATTGTTATAATATGGTTATGAATAGCATTGGAATTGTAACGCAATTAAACCCAATTATTGGTTACGAAGAAAGTGCCAGTATTGCAGGCGAAGCTTTGAAAACAGGGAAAAGCGTACATCAAATTGCTGTTTTAGAACGAAAATTAATCACTCAGGAAAAATGGGATGAAATTTATTCTTTAGAAAATCTAATTCATCCAAAGTTTATTACAAAGTAATTTTGTTATAAAAAATATAATAACAGGCCGTCAAGAAATTGACGGTTTTTTTTTGTTATTTGTAAATGTATTATTTTTTAAAGTGTTGAAAATGAGTTATATTTACATGAGCATTGAAACTTGATTTTATAAAAGCTAAAACTTTAAGAGTGTGGAATTATTTAAAAACACAAATTTTAAGCATAATATCAAAGTAGCAGTTTTACTTTTTATGATTCCATTATTTCTAAATGCTCAAAGCGAAATTGAATCGCAAAATCTAGACGAATGTCCTCCAAAAACTATTTTAGAACTTTTTAAGAAAAAAGATTCTGCCTACGTGGTTAAACCCACAAAAAATGATTTTTTTCTTGTAATTCCAGCTATTGGTTCTCAACCTGCCACAGGATTTTTCTTTGGCGCAGTCGCGCAATATACTTTCAAAGGAAAACAAGAAAATGATAAGTATTCTGTTGCCAATTTAGGTATACTTTATACCCTGAAAAAGCAATGGATGCTTAATATTAAAAATAATATCTTGCTGAAGAACAATAAAATTTTTCTTAGCGGAGATTATCGATTTTATATTTTTTCGCAACCCAATTACGGACTCGGAACCGATATTATTCCGCCACGAAGAGACCGTCCCGATGGTTTTAGCATTGATTCTATTGCGCAATCAATGGATTACAATTATTTCAAATTTCACCAAACGGCTTCTTTCGAGATGAGAAAGAATTTTTATGTTGGTGGAGGTATAAACATCGATTGGTACACCGATATTCAAGACAAAGAACTTGATGTTGAAAACGGAAATTTAACCTACCATTACAATTACAGTCAGTTGCACGGTTTTGATAATTTAGAATATTTTCTAACGGGAGTAAGTTTGAACATGATTTACGATTCTCGTGACAATCAGGTAAATTCTTCTAGAGGTTGGTTTGCAAACATCAATTATCGTTTTAATCCAGTTTTGTTTAACAATCAAAAATATAGTAATGTTCTTTACGCTGAGTACAGACATTTTGTACCTCTTTCGCATAAAAATAGCCGTTATATTTTGGGTATTTGGGCTTACGGACAATTTATAACCAGAGGCGAAGTTCCGTATTTAAATCTTCCTGCTATTGGTTGGGATCAGCGGAGCAGGAGTGGAGAAGGTTATACGCAGGGTTTATTTAGAGGAAATGGGCTAATTTATCTTTCAACCGAATTTAGATTTCCAATTACCTGCAATCAAATGCTTAGCGGAACGGTTTTTACCAATTTTGTAACCGCAAGCAATGCTGATAATAATACAGGGCTTTTTCATTCAATTCAGCCAGCTGCAGGAGTTGGATTTAGAATTTTGATAGATAAAAAAACAAGAACCAATTTAGTTGCCGATTATTCTTGGGGAAATAATTCTAAAGGATTTTACTTAAATGCAGGTGAAGTTTTTTAGTGTAAGTATTTGATAGTCTGAAAATTAAATTTTAAAATATTAAATTTTTTAGAAGAAAAAACTTAAATTTGATATACCATTTAACTTTCAAACACAAAAATTTATGAAAAAGTACAGTTTATTATTAGTTGTATTTCTGTCGGTGATAGGAATGCAGGCTCAAGATGCAAGGTCATTTTCTCTTAATTTATATGGGGGTTATAATTTTTCAGATAAGCTAGATTACGACGGTTATTCTGCCACAATTGAAGACGGTTTTCAATATGGAGCAGGATTTGAATATTTCTTTTCAACAAATAATTCAGTGGAGTTAAAGTATTTAAGATCAGATGTGAAAATACCATTTTATGATCCTGCTGGGAATCAATTAAATTCTAATGATAAAGGAGCATTTAATTTTATTCTAGTTGACTTCACACATTATTTTGATACAGGATCGAATCTTCTGCCTTATTTGGGCGCTGGTGCTGGAGTTGGTATTGTAGAATCACCTCAAGGCGGAAGCGGTACTTATTTTGCTTGGGATATAAAAGGCGGAGTAAAGATTAAAACTGCTTCATCAGTTTCTGTAAATATTAATGCTTATCTACAATCGATGTCTGCTGCTGTAGGTGAAAGTTATTACTGGTCATATTGGGTTGGACCAGTTGCAGTTAATGATTATATCTCAACTTACCAATTTGGTCTCGGAGCAGTATTGAGTTTTAATTTTAAAAATTAAGGATTTAAAGCTTTAAAATATAAATAAATAAAGATGAGCAGGCTATTTGGTCTGCTTTTTTTATGTTTTGGCATAATTGTTCATAATAAATCATAATTTCTATCCGTAATAAGTACTATTTTTGAATCTCAATGCTTATTTTTGTTGTATATACAAACTTCTTAAGATGAAATTACTGATAGTTGAAGACGAACCAAATCTATTATCTATACTACGAAAAGGATTTGCTGAAAATAATAATGAAGTAAGTGTTGCCATGGATGGTAAAACAGCTTTGGAGATGATTCATAACTATACTTTTGATGTTGTTGTCTTAGATGTAATGCTTCCAGATATTAATGGAATCGAAATCTGCAGAAGACTTCGCGCAAGCAAAAACTTTGTTCCAATTTTACTTTTAACAGCTTTAGGAACTTCAGAAAATATCGTAACGGGACTAAATGCTGGTGCAGATGATTATTTAGTTAAGCCATTTAAATTTGGAGAATTAGACGCCAGAGTTAATGCTTTGTACAGAAGATCGCACCAGGAAACAGAAAAAATAGATACTATTACGATTGCCGATTTAGAAATAAACGGACGAGCAAAATCTGTAAAAAGAGGAGGAGAAAATATTACTTTGACTGCAAAAGAATTTAAACTTCTGTATTATTTAGCAAAAAATACAGGAAGAATTGTTTCAAGAGATCAGATTTTGGATAATGTTTGGGATATCAATTTTGATATGAATACCAATGTTGTCGATGTATATATTACTTATTTAAGAAGAAAAATTGATAAGCCTTACGATACCAAATTGATTCACACGATGAAAGGTTTGGGCTATGTTATAAAGCCATAAAATGGATATTAGAAAAAAAATCACCTTTAATTACGTTGCCCTTTCTACCTTTAGTACTTCTCTATTGTGTATCATTGTTTTTTTTCTGTTTAGAGAAAACAACCGCTATCACTTTCTAAAACGTTTAGATGATAGGTCTAAAATCGTTTCTTCTATTCATTTTCAAAAAGATCCAGAAAAGATTAGGTATTATAAAAACCTTAAAAAAAATGGACTTGAAGAATTAATTGAAGAAGAAGAATATGTATTAAAAATTAACAGTGAGAACAGTTTTGATTACAATACTAATTTAAATCTTCCTAATTCTTTTTATACTAATATTTTAAAAACAGGAAAAGATTCTTTTGAAAGAGATAATAAATATTATTTAGGTCAGATTTTTCAGGAAAATGACCAAAAGTATATGGTAATTGTCGGAGCGAGAGATCGTAAAGGAAAAGACACAACTATATATATTGTCAAAATTATGCTTTTTGGCGGAATCGGTTTTGTTATTCTGGCGTTTCTTTTAGGACGATTTTTAGCCAAACGTGTCATTAACCCTGTAGCTAGAATTACAAAAGAAGTAAAAAGAATAAGCGCTTCTAATCTTCATAACAGACTTCCAGAGGTTAAAAATTCTGATGAAATTTCAGATTTGACCAATACTTTTAATAATATGCTTGATCGATTGGAAACTTCTTTCGAAATACAAGCCAATTTTATTAATAATGCTTCTCACGAATTAAAAACGCCAATTACAACAATTATTGCTGAAGCAGAAATTATGTTGCTCAAAGAGCGTGAAGTGGCAGAATATGTAGAATCTTTAGAAAATATCTATAGCCAAGCTTCAAGATTAGGAAATCTGACAGAAAGTCTTCTTAAACTGACTCAAACAGGTTATGATGGACAAAAACAAGTTTCGGATATTGCCAGAATTGATGAATTATTATTGGATGTAAAATCGGATTTGGATAAAATTTATCCTGATAACCGAGTAAGTGTTAGACTTAATTTTGCACCAGAAGATTCTAATTTGCTTTTATTGCCATGTAACAAGCCATTGCTAGAATTGGCAATCAATAATATTATTACAAACGGGGTAAAATATTCTGATAATAATGAAGTTTTTGTAAGCCTTTCGGCTAATGAAGAAATGATTAAAATTACGATCAACGATATTGGAATCGGAATTCCGCCGGAAGATATTCCGCATTTGTACGAACCTTTCTTTAGAGGAAAAATTGCAACCAAATATATTGGTTACGGTTTAGGATTGCCTTTGGCTTCTAAAATTATTAGAATGCATCAAGGAGAACTTCAAGTTCAGTCTGAACAAAATAAAGGTACAATTGTCACTATCATCTTTAAAAAAATGAATATTAAAAAATCTAATGTTTAATTTTAGAAAATTCTAATTTAAGATTAATAAGCGTCTAATTTTCTGAGAGTTATTTTGTAAGTATAAACTAAAAGATTGTACTTATGAAAAATTTTCTAATACCTACGACTTTAAAAGACGATACAATTCTGGCTGTTAAATCTGCTGTGAATCAGTCTAAAAATACGGAATCGGAAATTATTTTAGCATTAGTTTCAGAAGCGCCAGATACTTTTTCTTCGTCTAGTTTTTTAAGAGAAATGAGGTCTGGGCTTACTAAGAGTCAAGAAGAGGTTCTAGAAACCTGTCGTTATATTATTGATCACACTCCAAACGTCAAACTAAAAGTTCATAATCAATACGGACTTTCAGCACCAATTTTTAAACGTCTTATCGAAGCATTTGCTGTAAAATTGGTAATTCTAACACATTCTTATAAGCAAGAAACAAAGAAAATTCATCAATATTTGGTGCAATTGGCTGGAAACCAAAAATGTCCGATTCTTCACTTGAGCACCGAAATTAATAAAGACGTGCTTCATAAAGCGCTTTACATAGAAAATTCAAGCCGAAACATTCATGTAAAAGATGTTCAGGAATTTTTAAGCGCTAATTTCTCTTTCGAAATTGTAAGTCAGACCGCCAGTTTTGAAGATAACTACGAAAGTGTTGCGCCATTTCTATCAGAAGCTATTTCTAAACACAATATTGATATGTTGGTAGAAACTCGAAAAGGCGAAAAAATCAAATTTAAAAAAGCTAAAAAAGAAAATGTCAATGAAAAGTTAGGACTTCCTGTGCTTTCATTGTATGAAGAGATGGTTTGAAGTTATTAGTCCTTAGTAATTAGAGAGTACTAATAATTCCTGTTTTAACTAGCATTAATTAATTGTATAGTAACCCCCATTTTACAAATGCAAGAATAGTTAAAACTAGATTGTTATTATTTATAAAATCTAATAGCTAAGGACTAATTGCTAATAACTAGATTGTTATAATATTAATTTAATTTAAATGCCGGAAATATGTTGTTAAAGAAAAGAATACCAATGAAGTACGTTCTCGGGAAAATTAAAGTAGAAATTGCATTAGTATTGGCTTATACCGTACTATTTGAAATATTTCATCATTATTTCATCAATCTTCCTGTCGATATCCCGATTGCCATTCCAACCATGATTGGAACCATAATATCCTTACTGTTAGCTTTTAAGTCTAATCAAGCTTATGATAGATGGTGGGAAGCAAGAATTGTTTGGGGCGCTGTTGTAAACGATTCTAGAACTTTAATTCGTCAGGTTTTAACGTTCTATGAAGATCCAGATTTTTCTGTTGAAGCTAGCGAATTCAAAGAAAATTTTGCAAAAAGACAAATTGCATGGTGTTACAGTTTAGGTCAGTCACTTCGAAATAGAGACGCAATTGCTCCTCTTGATGGTTTGATGAGCGAGGAAGAAATTAAATATATAAAAAATCATCAAAACGTTCCGAATGCGATTTTAATGCTGCACGCAAGAGATTTGCGAAATGCAAAAAATGAAAAGAGAATAAATGTCTATCAGCAAGTCGAAATCGATAATACTTTGTCAAGATTATGCGATGAAATGGGAAAATGTGAAAGAATTAAAAACACCATTTTTCCAACCACATACAGCATGTATATAAGATTAACATTGTGTTTGTTTATTCTGCTTTTGCCTTTCGGATTGACAAGTGTTTTAAGCTGGTTTGCAATTCCGTTGATTACAGCAATTGGCGCGGCTTTCTTTTTGATCGAAAGAATGGCAATTCATTTGCAAGATCCGTTTGAAAATCGACCAACCGATACGCCGGTTACAACTATTGCAAACACAATAGAAAGAAATATCAAGCAAATGTTGAATGAATATCAAAGCGAATTTGACATTTTAAATGAATTTGAATTAAAAGACGAACCTAAGAAAGTCGAAAAAGGCGCTTATTTTGTCTTATAAATAAACATTTTGGTTATGTTTAATTGTTGGCTGGACAGTGAGTAGTTGCACTGTTCAGCTTTTTTTTGTGGAGTTTTTCATCTCACAGTTTTGTCATTTCGACTGAAAGGAGAAATCACACTCGCAAATCGACAAAGATTGAAAATCTCTTTGCGGAATTTCTGATGTGATTTCTCCTTTCAGTCGAAATGACAAACCTTATCTACAATTGGGTTTTGGCCAAATTTCCTAAAGTCCTAATAGATTCCCGCAATTCATTAGACCAAGGCAATCCAAAACTCAATCGCATACAATTTGAAAATTGATTTTGAAAAGAGAAAATTCTTCCTGGTGCAATGCTAATTTTATGCTTTAGCGCCAAATTATAAAAAGCTGCCGTATCGATTTTTTTATCTAATTCTACCCAAAGAAAAAATCCGCCTTGAGGTTGGCTCACTTTTGTTCCAGCAGGAAAAGATTCTAAAACCGTATTAATATAGTTGGTGCAATTTCGATTTAAAATCTGACGTATTTTTCTAAGATGGTTTTCATAACGACCATTTTTCAAGAAATCTCCAACTACTTCATGCGTAATTGTAGAATTAGAGATTGTATGGTATAATTTAGTTCTCAAGACTTCTTTTTTAAATTTTCCTGGAGAAACCCAACCGACGCGATAACCGGGAGCTAAAGTTTTAGAAACTGAACTGCAACACAAAACAATTCCGCTTTCATCATAAGTTTTGCAATTTGTTGGTCGGCTTGTGCCAAAGTACAAATCGCCATGAATATCGTCTTCAATTAGCGGAACATTATAGAAATCCATCAATCTAACAATTTCTTTTTTATGTTCATTTGGCAGCATACTTCCAGATGGATTACTGAAATTAGACATCAAAACGCAAGCTTTTACTTTATTTGTAGAAAGTGTTTTTTTAACGGCTTCGAGTTCAATTCCAGTTGTCATGTTTGTTGGAAGTTCCATCACGTACAATCCTAAAGATCTGGCCAATTGCAAAATTCCAAAATAAACCGGACTTTCGGTAATAATAGTATCTCCAGGTTTTGTCAACGTTAATAAACAATCTGAAATTGCCGAAATACAGCCAGGCGTGGTTATAATATCATCCTCAGTAAGAGAACCGCCCCAAGTAAAAGACCAGCGAGCAATTTCTTTTCTTAAATTACTATTTCCCTCAATTTCCTCATAACTCGTACCGCTGTTTTGCAACTGACGCATGGCTTGAACCATTCCTTTATTCAGTTTCGCAATCGGAAGTAACTCATTTGACGGAAAACCAAGCGAGAGCATCGTAATATCTTTTTTGCGCATATCACCATAAACTAGATCAACTAAGTCTTCACGTTCAATATTTTCAAGAGTCAAAATCGGTGTGCTAGCCGAAGGTTCTGGAATTATACGTGCAGAAATATTACTTACATAATATCCAGATTGCGGGCGAGATTCAATCAAAGAACGGCTTTCAACTTCATAATATGCTTTGCTAACCGTGCTCATGCTGTAACCTGTTTCGGCGCAAACTTCTCGTATTGATGGCAGTTTATCGCCAACATTTAAAAGTCCCGATTTAATCTGTTTCTCGATTCGGTCAGCAAATTGAAGGTATAAGTAATTAGAATTTTTCATGGAAATTTAAACTGTTATGGTGCAATTTACAAAAACTGTATCTGTATTGCTGTTTTATTTTTTAGAAATTTGCTTCATCGAAGAAAATAATTCAAAAAGCAATTTTCGTGAAAACAACAAAATATTATATAGCAGCAATCTCAGCCTTTGTAACGTGGGGACTTTTCAGCTTGGTTTTAAAACCAATTCATGAATATCCTTCGTTGGATATTTTGTTTTTCCGAGTTTTTAGCTGTGGTATTTTGATGCTTTTAATTGCTTTTCTATTCAAAAGAAAACAAATAAAAGAAACAATCGAGATTTTTAAAGCTTTACCAAAACCAGAAAAAAGAAAATCAATTTTATTGAATATTGGCGGAAGCGCATTTTTGATGGCAAATTGGTTTACATTTATTTATGTAGTTAATCATGTTAGTGTAAAAGCTGCTTCTCTGGCTTATCTCGTTTGTCCAATTCTGACGACCTTATTGGCTTATTTTATTTTGCACGAAAAGCTTCTAAAAACACAATGGCTTTCTGTAGGTTTAAGCATTTCAGGATGTTTGCTTCTTTCATACAGCGATATTATGGATATGTTTTTTAGTATTATTATTGGTCTAACGTATGCAGCATATTTAGTAAGCCAGCGCGCTAATAGAGGTTTTGATAAATTTATTGTATTGACTTTTCATATTACTTTGGCTGCCTTAGTTTTATTACCTTTTTATCCGGTTTTTGGGGGACCGGTACCAACGGAATTTAAGTTTTATCTCTGCATTGAGACCATTGCAATTATGTTTACGATAATTCCGTTGTTTTTAAATTTATATGCACTTTCTGGAATCAATTCTTCAACAGTTGGAATGTTGTTAAACATCAATCCGATGATTGCATTTGGATTAGCGGCTTTTGTTTTCAAGGAAAATATAACGCCTTTGCAGATTACCGCATACGGTATAATTTTTACCGCAGTGTTAGTTTTTAATTCACATCATATTTTTGCTATAAAGCAAAAAATGACCTCAATATCCAAGGGTTCTTGAATTCTTAGTTTTCATATTTTTTATTGGTTTAAAATCGAAAATTATCAGAATCTTAACAGGATGTTTAAACAGGAATGAGTATTTTTCATTCCTGTTTTTTTATGCGATAAAGCGAAAACGAGAATAGCCACGAATTCACGAATTTTTTGAATTTAATTTTTTTTATAATAATTCGTGAATTCGTGGCTAAAAAAAAATACAAACCGAATACTATTTCTATGAAAATATCCAAACTTCAAGCTTTTACACCCTTATTTTATTTAGTGTGGTCAGATGATTTACTGACTCAGAAAGAATTTTCTACATTAAAAGATTTCATCAATTCGCTAACTGTTTTATCTGAAGAAGAAAAAGGATATTTATTATCTAAAGTTGATATTTCAAATCCGCCTTCGCGAAATGAACTCACACAATGGAAATTGGATATTGAAAAAAGTATTCAGGATACATCTTCTATAAAATCGATTTTTGATATTGCAAAAGCACTTTCAGGCAGCGATTTAGATTTGTCACCAATAGAATCAGACTTTAAAAAACTAGAAAATGATTTAGGAATTTTAGGCGAAGAAGCGCTTCAAAATTTTAAAACTAAAGCAGGTTCTTTTACGGCAAATTCTCATACAAACGCGAGTTTTGACATTCAGAAAATCACAAAAATTTTAGACGGAAAAGAAGCAGCAATAATTGAAAAAGTAAAATCGGTTATTTCTAGACCTGAATTTGCTTATGAAACTTCTACAGATATTAATGTTTTCAGAGAAACGGTCTACAAATGGTGTAAAATTTTAGCCGATGAAAATCTTGGAAGCATGGCTTATCCGAAGGAATACGGTGGAGGAGGAAACGTAGAAGATTATTTTGCTATTATGGAAACGCTGAGTTACCACGATTTAAGTTTGGTAATAAAATTCGGTGTTCAGTTTGGGCTTTGGGGAATGAGCGTTCAATCTTTAGGAACAGAAAAACATTATGCTAAATATTTGAAAGACATTGGTTCACTAAAACTTCCAGGCTGTTTTGCGATGACCGAAACACATCACGGATCTAATGTAAAAGGTTTAGAAACTACTGCAACTTACAATCATAATGATCAGACTTTTACGATCCATACACCAAATAAAAACGCTCAGAAAGAATATATCGGAAACGCAGCAGTTCATGGACAAATGGCAACTGTATTTGCAAAACTAATTATCGACGGACATGATTATGGCGTAAATGCTTTTGTTGTCCCGTTAAGAGATTCCAACGGAAATGTTGCAAAAGGCGTAACCATTGGCGATTGCGGACATAAAATGGGACTAAACGGGGTTGATAACGGAACAATTAGTTTCGACAATGTAATAATTCCGAAAGATGATATGCTGGATCGTTTTGCTTCTGTAAATGAAAAAGGCGAATTCGAAAGTCCGATTCCGAGTGATAACAGAAGATTTTTTACAATGTTGGGAACTTTGGTTGGAGGAAGAATCGGAATTCCGCGTTCGGCTTTAGCAGCAGCAAAATCAGGATTGACAATTGCCATTCGCTACAGCGATCAAAGAAGACAATTTGGACCAGAAGGCGGATCTGAAGTTCCGATTTTGAATTACAGAATGCATCAACGCAGATTATTGCCACATTTAGCTAAAACTTATGCGGTTCATTTTGCATTGCAATATTTAACCAATAGATTTTTAAATAGAACTGAAGCCGAAATGCAGGAAATCGAAGCTTTGGCTGCTGGAATGAAATCGTATTCGACTTGGAGCACGAGAGATATTTTGCAAGAATGTCGTGAAGCTTGCGGAGGAAAAGGGTATTTGTCTGAAAATAGGATAGACGCTCTTAAAAATGATACTGAAATTTACACCACTTTTGAAGGTGATAATACCGTTTTAATGCAATTGGTAGCCAAAAATCGTTTGTCTGAATTCAGAAAATCGTTTGGTGAAATGGGCTCTTTAGGAATCATTAATTATGTTTACGAAAATGCTAAAACTGCAATTACTGAGAAGAATCCAATTGCAACTCGCAGGACAGATGATGAACATTTATTGGATAGCGAATTTCATCTTCAAGCTTTCGTTCATAGAGAAAAAACAATTTTGGCTTCGGCAGCAAGACGTATTAAAAAATTGGTCGATGGCGGTTTAGAAGCCTATGATGCCTTTAATGTCGTTCAGCATCAAATGATTGAGGTTGCAGAGGCGTATTTGGAAAGAGTTGTTTTGGAGCAATTTCAAACTGCAATAAATAAAATTGAAGAACAGCAATCTAAAGCCATTTTAACAAAGTTAAATCAATTGTATGCGCTTTCTCAAATAGAAAAAAACAAAGCTTGGTATTTAGAAGATGGTTATATGGAAGCCGTAAAAACGAAAGCGGTTCGAAAAATTGTCAATCAGCTTTGCTGGGACATTCGTCCAGACGCTGTAGCTTTGGTAAATGCATTTGATATTCCAGAAAGCTGTTTAGCTGCGCCAATTGCAACAAATCTTTAATTTTGAAATAAAACTATAATAGATGATTTCAGTTTAATAATTTTTAAACTGAAATCATTTTATTTATATATAAGTCTTGTTTGTGATTTTTTTATTTATAACAAAATCTAAACGCCACCCATTTTTAGTACATTTTAACCACATTTAAATAATTCGTTTTTTATATTTTCGCTTTGCTATATTTGTAATTCCTTTATATTAAATCGTCTTGAAAAATTATTACTTGTTTCTAATTCTTATTTTGATAAACTTTCCAGTTTTTGCATTGGATAATACAGATGTTATTTTAAAAGAATTAAATGAAGCGATTAAAAATAAACAACATTATGTAAAGATTAAAGAAGAGCGAATTTTCAACTTCAAAAAAATAAAGTCGGAGAATTTGACAAAAGAGCAGGAGTATAATTACAACAAAACATTATACCTTGAATATCAAAAGTTAAATACTGATTCTGCCATTCAATATGTAAAAAAGAATTTAAGAATTGCAGAACAACTTCAAGATAAAGAGCTTTTAAATTTAGCACAGTTACAACTAGTAACGCTTTATTCTTCTTCGGGAAAATATAGAGAATCTGAAGCCATTTTAAAAGGCATCAACAAAAAAAACTTACCAACTTCTTTACTTCCAAATTATTATATTTCCTATCGAGAGTTTTTTGAGCATTATGCTGCCAATAGTGATAATCGACAATATAGAATACAGATCGGAAAATATCGAGATTCATTATTAGGAGTTCTAAATCCGAATACTTTAGATTATCAAATAAATAGAATTCAGCAGAATATTTTCATTCATAAAAAATATAAAGAACCAGAAAAGCAATTACTTTCTTTATTAAGTAAAACAAAAGAGGAAAGTCCGAACTACGCAATGATCACTTATTTGCTTGGTAAAATTGCTGAAGCGACACATCAATTAGAATTGAGAAAAAAATATTATGCGCTTTCGGCAACTTCAGATATTAAAAATGCCAATAAAGACAATGCTTCGTTGCAAGAATTAGCTTTGGTTTTTTACGAAATTGGAGATGTAGATATGGCGTATAAATTGACGCAATCTGCCATTGAAGATGCTCTTTATTGTAATGTTCAGTTTAGAACTTTATTAATGTCAGAAGTTTATTCGATTATCAATACCGTTTATCAGGAACGTGAAGCAGAACGCAAAAGCGAATTGCAAATTTATTTGCTTTGCATTAGTTTGCTTTCGCTGTTTTTGTTGGTTGCGATTATTTATGTGTATAAACAAATGAAGAAAGTTTCGAGAATTCGAACAGAATTGTATGAAACTAGTCAGAAACTAGCAGAATTAAATAAAGACATAACCGAAACCAATAGTCAGCTTCAAGAAAGTAATTTGCAATTGTCTGAATCTAATTTAGTTAAAGAAGAATATATTGCTCATTTTTTCAATCTTTGTTCGACTTACATCAATAAGCTTGAAAATTATCGCATCATTTTAAATAAAAAAGCCACTGCAAAACAGTTTGACGAAATTTACAAAATTCTAAAATCAACAACTTTGGTTGATAATGAGCTGGAAGAATTGTACAAGAATTTTGATATTATCTTTTTGAATTTGTATCCAACATTCGTTAAAGATTTTAATGCTTTATTAATTCCAGAAGAGCAAATTGTGCTTAAACAAAATGAATTATTAAATACTGAACTTCGAATTTTTGCTTTAATCAGATTAGGAATTACAGATAGTGTTAAGATAGCAGCATTTTTACGTTACTCTTTAAGCACAATTTATAACTATCGAACAAGAGCTCGAAATAAGGCAGCAGTTTCACGAAATGACTTCGAAGAAATGGTTATGAAAATCGGTATAATGTCTTTGAAATCATAAATATTTATTTTAAATCTACTACTTTTTTTGCTAGTTTTTTTATTTTAAATATTTGTAAATCAATATTTTATTTTTTTAAACCACTACTTTTTTCTATCTAAAAATGTAACTTGTACGATAACGTTTTAGTTTTACAATATGATAGAAAAAGTTTTATAATAATACTTTATACTATTATCTAACTAATGCTTTAATAATTACTGTTATGTTAAAAAACGTTAAAACAATTGTTGTTTTACTTTTACTAAGTTCTTTTGGGATGAATGCCCAAGACAAAGTTCCAGTTTATCTAGACGATAAAAAACCAATGAATGAGCGTGTAGAAGATGCGCTTAAGCGAATGACAACCGAAGAGAAAATCGCCATGATTCATGCGCAATCTAAATTTAGTTCTCCAGGTGTAAAACGTCTTGGAATTCCAGAAAACTGGATGACCGATGGACCACACGGAATTCGTACAGAGGTAAAATGGGACGAATGGGATCAAGCAGGATGGACAAACGATTCTTGTATTGCTTTTCCAGCGCTAACGGCACTTTCATCAACTTGGAACAAAGAATTGGCTTCTTTATATGGTAAATCTATTGGAGAAGAAGCACGTTTCCGTAACAAAAATGTATTATTAGGTCCTGGTGTAAACATTTACAGAAGCCCATTAAACGGTCGTAATTTCGAATACATGGGAGAAGATCCGTTTTTAGCTTCTAAAATGGTTGTTCCTTACATTAAAGGAGTTCAAGCCAATGGAGTTGCTGCCTGCGTAAAACACTTCGCTTTAAATAATCAAGAAACAAATCGTAATTCGGTTAACGTTATTGTTGACGACCGTGCGTTGTACGAAATTTATCTTCCTGCTTTTAAAGCTGCAGTTCAAGAAGGTGACGTTTGGGCAATTATGGGCGCTTACAACAAATATAAAGGACAACAATGTTGCCACAACGAATATTTATTAAACGATATTCTTCGCGGAGAATGGGGCTTTAAAGGAGTTGTGGTTTCAGATTGGGGTGGAGTTAATGATACCAAACAAGCAATCCACAATGGTTTGGATATGGAATTTGGTTCATGGACAAACGGACTTTCTTGGGGAACAAGTAATGCTTATGACAACTATTATTTAGCAAAACCATATTCTGAAATGATCAGAAAAGGAGAAATCGGAACAAAAGAATTAGACGAAAAAGTACGTCGTATTTTACGTTTATCTTTCTTAACTACAATGGATAGAAATCGTCCTTTTGGATCTTTCGGAACTGAAGAACACGCTTTAGCGGGTCGTAAAATTGCTGAAGAAGGAATTGTTTTATTGCAAAACAACAATAATATTCTTCCAATTAATCTTTCTAAAACTAAAAAGATTGCTGTAATTGGAGAAAACGCTATCAAAATGATGACAGTCGGAGGAGGAAGTTCTTCGCTTAAAGCAAGATACGAAATCACTCCGCTTGAAGGTTTAAAGAAAAGAATCGGAAATCAAGCTGAAATTGTATATGCAAGAGGTTACGTAGGAGATCCTACAAGTAATTACAATGGCGTTATTGCTAAAGTTAGCTTAGAAGAAAAACGCCCTCAAGCTGAATTGACTGCAGAAGCTTTAAAAATTGCTAAAGATGCAGATATTGTCCTTTTTATTGGAGGTTTAAATAAAAGTGAAAATCAAGATGATGAAGGACACGATCGTAAACATTTAGAATTGCCTTATGGTCAGGATAAATTAATCAGCGAATTAGCAAAAGTAAACAAGAATATTGTTTTCGTAAATATTTCTGGAAATGCCGTTGCAATGCCTTGGATTAAAGAAGTTCCAGGAGTTGTTCAAGGTTGGTTTTTAGGAACTGAAGCTGGAAATGCTTTGGCAAATGTTTTAGTTGGAGATGTGAATCCATCTGGAAAATTATCTTTTACTTTCCCTGTAAAATTAGCTGATAATGGAGCACACGCTTTAGGAGAATTTCCTGGTGGAGATGAAGTAAAATACAATGAAGGAATTTTTGTTGGATACCGTTGGGTTGACAAAAATAAAATTAAACCATTATTCCCATTTGGACACGGTTTGAGCTACACAACTTTTGCTTACGGAAAAGTTACGGCTGACAAAAAACAGATTAACGCTGGAGATAAAATTACATTCTCAGTTAATGTGAAAAATACTGGAAGCAGAGAAGGATCAGAAGTCGTTCAATTGTACATTACAGATTCGAAGTCTTCATTGCCTCGCCCGATAAAAGAATTGAAAGGTTTTGAGAAAGTGGCTCTTAAAGCTGGAGAAGAAAAAACAGTAACGTTTACAATTGATAAAACGGCTTTAAGTTTCTTCGACGATAAAAAACATGACTGGGTTGCAGAACCTGGTGATTTCGAAGCAATTATTGGTGCTTCATCAACAGATATAAAATCTAAAGTGGGATTCTCACTTAAATAAGTTTTTATTTGTAAAAATTGGTTGGTTTGTAAAGCTGCAAGTGTCAAAATTTGCAGCTTTGCTTTTGGTTAAAAATTCACCATTAAGATATTAAGAAGCATAAAGAGAAGCTTTATGATCTTAATATTTAAGGATTAAGATTAGATTCATTAAGTCAAACTTAATTTTCTTAATATCTTAATGGTAAAAAAAGAAACAACATGAAAAAAATTACGATTGCAATATTGACTTTATTTTTTGCGAAAAATATTTCAGCACAGACTCTTAGTAAAATGCAATGGTTTAATGAACCAGAAAAATGGGAAATTAAAAACAATGCTTTGATTATGAATGTAACCGCAAATAGCGATTATTGGAGAATTTCTCATTACGGATTTACTGTGGATGACGCGCCCTTTTACTACGCAAATTATGGCGGAGAATTTGAAGCCAAAGTAAAACTGACTGGAAATTACATTGCCAGATTTGATCAGATGGGTTTAATGATTCGCATTGACGAAAAAAACTACATCAAAACAGGTGTTGAGTTTGTTGACGGAAAATTCAATGTCAGTACTGTTGTTACACACGATAAAAGCGATTGGAGTGTCACAACTTTAGATAAAGTACCGCCTTTCATCTGGATTAAAGCCGTTAGAAGATTAGATGCCGTTGAGATATTCTATTCTCTTGATGATAAAAATTATATCATGACCAGAAATGCTCCTTTACAGGACAATGCACCAGTTATGGTCGGATTAATGGCCGCTTCGCCAGACGGAAAAGGATTTGAAGCCAAATTTGAAAATTTCTCTGTAAAACATTTGCCAGATCAAAGAAGAGCAGAATGGCTTAAAAACCATCAATAATTGTTAATTGTAAATTATCAATTATATAACCATTAACAATTAATAATTCACCATTATTATGAATGATATTACACCTAAAAAACACTACGAAATACTTGATGGTCTGCGTGGTGTAGCAGCAATTTTAGTTGTTGCTTTTCATATTTTTGAAGCTTTTGCTGGAGGAAACCGTTTCAAACAAATTATCAATCACGGTTATTTGGCGGTAGATTTCTTCTTCCTTTTATCAGGATTTGTTGTCGCTTATGCGTATGACGATCGTTGGGCAAAAATGACGCAATGGGAATTTTACAAACGTCGATTAATTCGATTACAGCCAATGGTAATTATGGGAATGATTATCGGGGCTATATTTTACTATTTTCAAGCATCCGATATTTTATTTCCTATGATTGCTGATATGGCAGTTTGGAAAGTTATTTTAACCATGATTGTTGGTTTTACTTTATTGCCAATTCCGCCATCATTAGAAATTAGAGGTTGGGGAGAAATGCATCCTTTAAATGGTCCAGCGTGGTCGCTCTTTTTCGAATATATTGCAAACATTTTATACGCTTTAATCTTTCGCAAATTTTCTAATAAAGTGATGTCGGTTTTTGTATTGATTTTTGCTGGGTTGCTAATCAATTATACCGTTTTTGGACCAAAAGGAGACGTGATAGGAGGCTGGTCACTAAATTTAGAACAGCTTAATGTTGGTTTTACACGTTTATTATATCCATTTTTTGCGGGTGTTTTATTGTGTCGTTTAGGAAAACTAATTCATGTAAAAAATGCTTTTTGGATTTGTACCCTTTTGATAACGATTGTTTTAGCTCTTCCAAGATTGGGAGATGAAAATAGCCTTTGGATTAATGGTATATATGAATCGATTTGTATTATTTTAATTTTCCCGCTTATTGTAGCAATTGGCGCGGGAGGAGAAATTAAAAACGAACTTTCTTTAAAAATCTGTAAAGCTCTAGGAGATATTTCTTATCCTATTTACATTACGCATTATCCGCTAATTTACTGGTTTACAGCTTGGGTTGTAGATAATAAAGTTTCAATGAAAGATGGATATATGGAAGGGATTGGAGTTTTAATCGCAAGTATTATCATGGCTTTTGTATGCTTAAAATTATATGATGAACCAGTTAGAAACTGGCTTGTAAATAAATTTCAAAGAAAAAAAGGTTCTGAGGTTCTGAGTAACTAAGGTTCTAAGATTATAAAGAGCTTTCAAAAATGATGCTAAGATAAAAACTTATTTCCTTTTGAATCTTAGTTTCTTAGCATCTTATAAAATATTGAATTTCTAAATTTTGTTAGTTATAGATATTCAAAAAAGGGATAAACTTAATTGTTTATCCCTTTTATATTTTTTGAAAAAAGCTCAAAAGAAAACCTTAGAATCTTAGCATCTTAAAAACTTATTCTAAAACCAATTCTCCTAAAGCTTCTTTACTGAAACCTTTTAATTCATCAGTTTTTCCAGCTTTAATTTTCGCCACCCAATTCGGATCAGATAAAAGCGGTCTTCCAACAGCAACCAAATCAAAATCGCCTCTGTCGAAACGTCTGTTTAATTCTTCTAAAGAAGTTGGTTCTGAACTTTCTCCAGCAAATGCGCCAAAGAAATCACCAGAAAGTCCAACAGAACCAACCGTAATTGTTGGTGCTCCTGTAACTTTTTTAGCCCATCCTGCAAAGTTTAAATCAGAATCTTCAAATTCAGGTTCCCAGAATCTGCGTTGCGAAGCGTGTATAATATCAACTCCCGCATCAACAAGAGGAGTAAGCCAAGCTTCTAATTCTTGCGGATTTTTAGCCAATTTATAATTGTAATCAGAAGGTTTAAACTGAGAAAAACGCATGATAACAGCGAAATCATTTCCAACTTGTTTTCTAATTTCTTTTATAACTTCAATTGCAAAACGGTTACGTTCCGGAAGTGTTTTTCCTCCGTAAATATCTTCACGTAAATTTGTCTCAGCTCTAAAGAATTGATCGATTAAATAACCGTGTGCGCCATGAATTTCGATAGTATCAAAACCTAATCTTTTAGCATCAGCAGCAGCTTTACCAAAAGCAAGAATTGTATCTTCAATATCTTTCTCAGACATGGCAATTCCGTTTCTAAAATCGGGACGATTCAAACCAGACGGACCTTCAAAAGGAACAGGAGGAACCCATCCAGAATGATGATTATCCATAATTCCCATATGCCAGATTTGTGGTCCCATTTTTCCGCCAGCAGCGTGAACTTCATTAATTACTTTTTCCCATCCTTTTAAAGCTAAATCGCCATAAAAATGAGGAACATTTGCATCATTTGAAGAAGAAGCTCTGTCAATTACAGTTCCTTCAGATAATATTAAACCAACTTCGCCTTCAGCTCTTTTTTGGTAGTAAGCTGCTACTTCGTCAGTTGGAACTCCGTTTGGAGAGAATGAGCGCGTCATTGGCGCCATTACGATTCTGTTTTTCAGGTTTAACGTTTTTAAGTTAAACGGAGAAAAAAGGTTGTTTGTACTCATAGTAATTTTACAAATTAGATTGAATTAATTTACTGAGTGCTTCAAAGGCACCTTCGTTACGTTTATAATAAGTCCATTGTCCAACACGCTTGGCTTCGATAAAACCAGCGCGCTGTAAAATAGACAGGTATTCTGAAACTGTAGATTGTGTTAAACCAGCTTTTGCTTGAATTTGTCCAACGCAAACTCCGTGTTCAAATCCAGCGTGCTGCAATTGATCAGGAAAGTTAATTTCGGGCTCTTTTAGCCATTCCAGCATTTGCAATCTGGATTTATTTGATAAGGCTTTAAAAATTTCTATCGTTTCCATAATGCAAATATATCGACTTTTCCCGATATGCCAATTAAGTAAAAAATATTTAGGATAATTTTATGATGAGAAGAAGAAATGATGGAGAATTTGGTTAAGAAAATTTATATTTGTTTTTTAGAAAAAACTGCGAAGACATTGAGCAATGACTCTCATTTTATGTCATTTCGACGAAGGAGAAATCTCCGTGAGAAGCTCGATAAAGATTGGGTTTTCGTTGCGGAGTTACTTGTAGAGATTTCTCCTTCGTCGAAATGACAAATAATACCGATATTATTAGTAATTATTAAAAAAAATATGCAAATAGAGAGATTAAAAACACCCTTCAAATCAAAATAAACTTAATCCATTATGAAAAAAACTTTACTCATTTTAGCATTTATATGCTGTGTATTTAACATTTCAAAAGCACAAGTTGTAGGCGTTGATGTTGGAGATATTGCTCCAGAAATAGATCTTCCGAACACAAAAGGAGAAAACGTTGCACTTTCGTCATTACGAGGTTCTTTGGTTTTAATCGATTTTTGGGCTTCTTGGTGCGGGCCATGTATTAAAGAACAGCCTTTATTAGTAAAATTGCAGAATGCTTATCCTGAAAAATTATCTATTTATGGAGTTTCTATGGATACTAAAAAGCCATTGTGGACAGCTGCAATTGCAAAAGGAAAATTACCGTGGATAAATGTTAGCGATTTAAAATACTGGCAATCTCCATCTGTTGCTGACTATAGATTGCAATCTGTTCCGTTGAATTTTTTAGTGGATAAAAACGGAATTATTTTAGCAAAAAATATTCATGGAAAAGCTTTGGAAGATAAAATTAAAAGTTTGTTGGCGCCGTGATAATTCATAAAATGGAATCAAACCTCTCTTTATTAGAATTTCGTGCAAGATTGCAGAATAATATAGAAATTGGTTCTTTAAAAGTGAATTTAAGACGCTTTAGGCTATTTCCCATTTTTGGCGGAGTAAAACCTTTTTACGGACTTTTTGATGATAATAGTTTTCGATTAACCATAAATTCATCAACATCGCCAACTATTTTTATTGTTAGAGGAAATTATAAGAATATTGATAATAGAGTTAATGTGAATTATATTGTTGAAGAAAACAGCAAATTTCAGCTGGTTTGGACAAAATTTTCTCCAGTAGTTTTTCTGATATTCATCAATATATTTTTTCTTTTCTTTGGAAGAGGTCTCAGACGCGCAACTACGATTGTGAGTTTGTTTCTTCTGATTGTCATTTTCTATTCCAGATGGAAAGAAGAAAGGAAAAGGAAAAAACTGGAGAAAAAATTTATAAGAGTTTTTGAAATTAGATGAGATTTTAAAAAGCAATTCCAAATTGAAAACCTACTGTAAAAGAGGTAGGATGGTCATTTCCAAAACGAACAGGTAAAGGAACTGCAACAAAATAGCTGCAATTGTCACTTTTTAGTACAGTTTTATTTATGACAGGTGTAAAACCATATCTGCCGCTACTTTCAAAAGCGGCTCTGCCCGCAAAGGTATAACCATTTCCTAAAGCGACTAAAACGCCTGGATGAAATAATAAATTAGTCACTTTGTCACTGTCTCCTTGAACTCTAATATTTGGAACAACTTCAAAAGAAAAACCTATTTTTTGATTTTTCCAAATATTGATACCAGTTGGAAATCCGACGGCATAATAATCTCTGAAATTGACAGTCGTTTGTTCACTGCTAAAATTAGCGATTGGATGAAGAATTCCGAAATAGCCTGTAATTTTTGGATATGTAGTTTGAGAAAATCCAGAGAAGCTTAAAATAAATAAAGTAATTGCGTAAAAGTGTTGTAATGATTTCATTGTAGTTTTTGTTAATTAATAAAACAAAACTATTGACAATGAAAGTTGAGAAATAGAACACTATTTACCTTTTGTATCTAGATTACTTTTTAAGGTGTTTTTTCTGTAAGAAGAAGGATTTTTTCCTGTTTGTAATTTAAAGATTCTGGTAAAATGACTTTGATCTGAAAAGCCCGTCATATAAGCAATTTCAGTTAAAGTATAATTTGTGTTTTGAATTAAACTGATAGCTTTTTCTATTCGTAGTTTTCGAACATATTCACCAAAATTTAAATCTTCAAAATATTTAGAAAATTCTCTCGATAAATAGGAAGGATTCAATTCTAATTCGTTTGAAATTTTCTTCAAATCAAAAGTAAACTGTGCATCTATTTGATCCTGAATGATGTTTTTTAATTCTTTAACCCATAAAGGCGTTTTCTGACTCGATTTTTTTTCAATCAAAAACTTATTATAAACTTCGTGAAGTAAACTTTCGAATGGACTATTTTGAAGATGATTTTGTTTGTGAAGATATTTTGCCCAGCTATACAATGCATCGTATAATTTTAGGCCAGTTTCGAGCAATTCGGTATCGTTAGTAATATTATGAGAAAGTCCAGCTGAAATTGCCCAAAGTCCAGCTGCTTCTTTGGCAAGATCGTGGCGGTCGGTGTCGGCGCCACGAATAATTTTTGCCATAATTAAAACTGCTGGATCGCTTATTTGATACTTTTTAATGATGTAATCAAAAGTGCATTCTTCGTTATAATGTGTAAACTCAACATCCGGAATGTCAAACGGAATTGCGTCTAATGCTGCCGCTTTTGCTACAACTTCATCAAACGGTACATAAATAAATTCCGCCTCTGTATCAACAAATTTTTTGATTAGCCACGGACAGGCAATTCTATCAATTTTAGGTTTTTCTCTAGTAATCCACTTCATTCTGTAAAGAAAAGCAAATTAATCTCCACCAATTGTATTTTTTTTAACCCCTCCAAAACTTGTTTTCAGCATTTCTCTAATCTGAAACTGCGTCTTGTTTCCCGATGCGCTTTTCCAATCTTTCAAATCAAATATATGGATCTGATCTGCGTAAGGATTTGTTAAAAATGAAATTCGTGAAATTGCATATTTATAGTATTTCAGTTCGTGAGAAACATGACGATTTGGAACAACAATAAGTATGTTTTCCCATTTCAAAAAGTCCTTCGGAACATCGTTTCGTTCTAATAATCCTAAAGATTCAAAAAAAGCATTAATCTTCTGATCATTAAGCTCGTTAATCTTATGATCGAGGGTTTTAAATTTACTGTGGAGTCTATTTTCGTTTATAATAGTACTCATAATGTTCTTCGCTTTTTTATGATTTTAAAATAAAGTTACATCAAAAGAAAATCATTTTTGATTTTGAAGCCATTAGATTCATTCTAAATTTTGAATGTCATTTTACGGCTTTAAATATTAAGGAGTTATCATATTTTGATAAAATACTATCGATTTCTTTTCTTTAAAAGCTTTATTTTTATCGCTATTTGATTTTACTAACAAACCAACCTATGAAAACCTCTTTTATCCAAAAATCAATTTTGTCTTTTTTTCTCTTGTTCTTATTGCCAGTTTTAGCCCAGAATAAATCGGCTAGAGAATTAATTTTAATTGATAAAGATTGGCGATTTTCATTCGGACATTTATACGATACCAAAAAAGATTTCGGTCACGCCGAAGGTTATTTTTCATACTTAACTAAAACAGGATTTGGCGACGGACCTGCTGCAACTGGATTTGACGATCGCGCGTGGAGAAAATTAGATTTGCCGCACGATTGGGCTGTAGAACAATCTTTTAGCCAAAGCGCTAGTTTTAGCCACGGATTTAAAGCTGCGGGTAAAAACTTTCCTGAAAAAAGTATTGGTTGGTACAGAAAGAAAATAACGATTCCGAATAGCGATTTAGGAAAAATTATTTCATTAAAATTTGATGGTGTTTTTAGAAATTCAAAAGTGTTTTTTAATGGATTTTATTTAGGAACTGAACAAAGCGGTTATAACGGTTTTGAATACGATGTATCGGCTTATGTAAATTATGGCGGAGAAAATACTATTTCTGTTCGTGTTGATGCTTCAATGGAAGAAGGTTGGTTTTACGAAGGCGCGGGAATTTACAGGCATGTGTATTTACAAAAGACAAATCCGATTTATGTTAAGGCGAATGGGACTTATGTAACATCGGAAATTAAAAACAATGAAGCAGAAATAACGGCAGAAGTTTCTGTTGAAAATAAAGGAAATTCTAAAAGTGAGTTAGAGATTGTTCAGACGATTTTTGATGCTTCGAATAAACAAATTTCAACTAATTCTGAAAAAGTTATCTCGCCCGAATTTTATAAAACAGCAAATTATGTTTCAAAATTAAACGTCAAAAATCCACTTTTATGGGATGTTGATAATCCGAATTTGTATCGTTTGGTAACTGAAATTAGGCAAAATGGAAAAGTCGTTGACATTTATGAAACATCTTTCGGAATCAGAACAATAAAGTTTGATCCAGAAAATGGTTTTTTTCTTAACGGGAAACCTTTAAAACTAAAAGGGACAAACAATCATCAAGATCATGCAGGAATTGGGACGGCACTTCCAGATGAAATTCAGTATTATAGAATCAAAAAACTGAAAGAAATGGGATCAAACGCTTATCGTTGTTCGCATCATCCGCCAACGCCAGAATTATTGAAAGCTTGCGATGAATTAGGAATGTTGGTTATTGATGAAACGCGTTTAATGGGAATTAACGATTATCATTTAAACGATTTACAGCGAATGATGGAGCGCGACCGAAATCATCCAAGTATTTTTTGCTGGTCGGTTGGAAATGAAGAATGGCAAATAGAAGGCGGAATGATTGGCGAAAGAATTACCAATATTATGCAGGATTTTTCTAAAAGCATCGACTCGACAAGACCTGTAACGGTAGGAATTAGCAGCGGATTTAAAAGCGGAATATCTTCTGTGGTTGAAATTATGGGCTATAATTATCTAGGAAACGGTGATATTGATGCACATAGAAATCAGTTTAAAAATCAGCCAGGAATGGGAACAGAAGAAGGTTCGACTTTTGCAACGCGCGGAATTTATTTTACCGATGATGCGAAACATTACCAAAGTGCTTACGATAAAAAACCTCGACCGACTTTTTACAGTATTGAAGAAGGTTGGAAATTCTATGCAGAAAGACCTTATTTAGCAGGAATGTTTATTTGGACAGGTTTTGATTATCGCGGAGAACCAACACCTTATGGTTGGCCTTCGGTAACGTCATATTTCGGAATGATGGACGTTTGCGGTTTTCCTAAAGACAATGTTTTTTACCTAAAATCTTGGTGGGGAAAAGAACCTGTTTTGCACTTATTGCCTCATTGGAATTGGAGTGGAATGGAAGGTAAAGAAATTGATGTTTGGGCCTATTCTAATTGCGATGAAGTGGAGCTCTTTCTAAACAAAAAAAGTTTAGGAAAAAAGAAAATGGAACAAAATGGACATTTGGAATGGAAAGTAAAATACGCGCCTGGAACATTGGAAGCTGTTGGTTATAAAAACGGAAAAAAAGTACTTTCTGATGTTCAAAAAACGACTGGAAAAGCAGAAAATATCAAATTATCTTTAGATAAAGAAAATGTTCTGAAAGGAAATGTATCAGTTGTAACAGTCGAAGTTACAGACAAAAATGGTCTTCATGTTCCAACGGCAAATGATGAAATTATGTTTTCTATAAAAGGCGGTAAAATTTTAGGAGTAGGAAATGGAGATCCAACTTCGTTAGAAAACGATCAATTTATTGATGATTTGTCTTTAGTTTCAATTACTAATTTTCAAGAACAAAAATGCATAAATACATCTTTGCCGCAGCAATTGACAAATTATTCAGAAAACGAATGGACAGAAGCTTTTAAAGATCGTGATTATAAAAAACAAGCTCCGTCTTATATTTATAAAGGAGAATTTGATTTGAAAAACAATTCGGCTTCAAATGTTGTTAGTTTTTTTTACAAAAAGATTGGAGTAGAAACTGTAGTTTTCATTAACGGAAATAAAGTAGAACCAAGTGTAGAAGATCCGCAGAAATATATTCTAAGTTCATCAATTTTGAAAGAAGGAAAAAATACGATTCATATTGCTGCAACACCTTTACAAAAAATAAAAGATTGGGACGTTATGAATACCGATCCAGGAATTATTCAGGTAATTACGCCAGCGGAACCTTGGAAAAGAAAACTTTTTAATGGTTATGCTCAAATCATTATTCAAAAAAATGAAAATGCTAAAGAAGTTGTTTTGTCTGCTTCCGCGAAAGGATTAGGAGCTGGAAGTTTAAATTTAAAATAGCCTCCCGCAGATTTTGCAGATAAAGCTGATTATTAGATTAATCCAATCAAAAATAAAAAATCTGCGTTATCTGCAAAATCTGCGAGAAAAATAAAAACTTTGCGTCTCAGCGACTTTGCGAGATTATTTCGTCCACCTTAAAAAAAACTTTGCGAACCTTTGCGTAATTCTTTGCGCTCTTTGCGGTTAAAATCAAAACAAAATAAACCAAAATAATATTGTTTGATTTTCATAACTTTGCAAAATGAATAATCAGATAGAAACTCAGAATTGCGATTTTACTTCAGATTTAAAAATGAAGGGATTTAAAGTTTATCCCATAAATGGAGATTTTAGTAAAGTTCCCGTTTATAGTAGGAGAGATTTTTATAAAATCTGCATCAATACCAGTAAGAGTATTATACAATATGCTGACCGAGGAATAGAAACCGACGGAACAATTTTGTTTTTCGGTAATCCGATTATTCCGTATTCTTGGGAAACTCTTTCTGAAGGCTATGAAGGTTATGCCTGTGTTTTTACAGAAGAATTTCTAAGAGCAAAAGACCGTTCAGAAACTCTTCATGAATCGCCTTTGTTTAAAATAGGAGGCACCCCAATTTTTTCTTTAAATGCTGAACAAAAGCTTTTTATAGATTCATTGTTTCAAAAAATGATTAAAGAATATGAAACAGATTATGTTTTTAAAGACGATTTGATGCGCAGTTATGTCAACTTGATTATTCATGAATCAATGAAAATGCAGCCTTCAGAAAATTTCTTTAAACATAAAAATGCCTCTTCTAGAATTACCTCTTTATTCTTGGAATTATTAGAAAGACAATTTCCAATAGAAACTAAAAACGAACCGTTGGCTTTAAAAACGCCTCAAGATTATGCGCAAAGTCTTGCTGTACATGTTAACCATTTAAATCGTTCCGTAAAAGAAGTTACAGGAAAACCAACGACGGCACATATTACAGAGCGAATTATTAATGAAGCAAAAGCTTTGTTACAGCACACAGATTGGAGTATTTCTGATATTGGTTATTCGCTTGGATTTGAATATCCGAGTTATTTTAATAATTATTTTAAAAGACTTACAGGAACAGTTCCGAAATCACTTCGAATGTAAATTGTTTCAATTTCATAATTTTTTGTTTGAATATTGTTATTTTCAGAAAGTCAAGTTGACCTAATTTTGCCTTGAAATTACAACGCTGAAATAATTTATCAGTTTTGGAAAAACTAAATTACTACTTCATAAAGCGGATTCTAGCTTTTTAAAATTTAGTTTATAATTCTGATAATGAATTAGATAAGTGATTTTAAATAAAGTCAATCTCAAAAAAATAGCTAAATTTATGTCAACAAATTATTCAACCGTTATCGAAGAAGGAAAAGTGCCGAATACTTATATGACGGGTGACGTATCCTACAAAAAACAAACTAGTGATATTCATCCAGAAAACACTGTTATTAAGGAAGTTACTTTTGAGCCTTGCGCAAGAAGTAATTGGCATAGCAACGCAGGTCTGCATATGCTGATTGCAAAAGGAGGCATTGGATATTACCAAGAAAGAGGAAAAGCCGTTAGAAAACTTCAAAAAGATGAGGTAGTTACGATTTTGCCAGATGTAGAACATTGGTATGGAGCAACTCCATTTGACAAATTCTCATATGTTGCCATTATCACAGAAGTAGATAAAGGTCATGGAACTTGGTTAGAAAAAGTAACTGATGGAGAATATTTTCTTTTAAGTAGTCTCTAAAAGGTGCTAAGATACTAAGGTTCTGAGATTCTAAGTTTTTTATTTAGGCTTGGAAATATTCTTTGCGTGCTTTGCGCAAATCTTTGCGCACTTTGCGTTTAAATCTGAAACTTGAAACAAAAAAACAACCCTAAAACAAGAATAAAAAATGAAAAAACGCATTTTAGGAAATAGCGGTCTTGAAGTCTCTGCATTAGGACTTGGCTGTATGGGAATGAGTTTTGGTTATGGTCCAGCTCACGACAAAAAAGAAATGATTGATTTAATTCGTTCTGCTTATGAAAAAGGAATAACTTTTTTTGATACAGCAGAATGTTACGGTCCATTTTTGAACGAAGAACTTTTAGGAGAATCTTTAGCTCCATTTCGCGATAAAGTTGTAATTGCAACGAAATTCGGTTTTTTAGAAGGTGATTCTAAGAAAGGACTAGATAGTCGACCTGAATGGATTAGAAAAAGTATTGAAGGTTCATTAAAAAGATTGAATACAGATGTGATTGATTTGTATTATCAGCATCGTGTTGATCCAAATGTTCCGATTGAAGATGTTGCAGGAACAATTAAAGATTTAATTCAAGAAGGTAAAGTAAAACATTTTGGACTTTCAGAAGCTGGAGTAGAAAACATTCGAAAAGCACATGCGGTTCAACCTGTTACAGCGCTTCAGAGCGAATATTCACTTTGGTGGAGAACTCCAGAAGAAGAGATTTTTCCAGTTTTGGAAGAACTAGGAATCGGATTTGTGCCTTTCAGTCCGTTAGGAAGAGGTTTTCTAACAGCAAAAATTGACGAAAATACACAATTTGATAGCTCAGATTTTAGAAATTCATTGCCTCGTTTTGCGCCCGAAGCGAGAAAAACAAATCAAGCTTTTGTAGATCTTTTAGGCAAAATAGCTTCAGAAAGAGACGTTACAAATGCACAAATTGCATTGGCATGGAATTTAGCCCAAAAACAATGGATTGTACCAATTCCTGGAACTACAAAATTGCATCGTTTAGAGGAAAATCTTGAAGCAATAGATTTAGAACTTTCAAAAGAAGAAATTGCGGCAATTGAAATTGCACTAGCACAAATTAAAATTGAAGGATCTCGTTATCCGGCACATTTAGAAAAACAGGCAAGTAAGTAAATTGGATAATGTGGCAATTTGAAAATTAGATAATTCAACCTGAAACTTGAAAAAAAACAAAAAACAAACTATAAAAAAATGGAAACAAAAAACATAAAAGCATTTGGTACAGAAGCGGCTGACGCGCCTTTACAAACATTAGATATTAAGCGTAGAGCAGTGCAAGCTCATGATGTAGAAATTGAGATTTTATATTGCGGAATCTGTCATTCAGATCTACATTCGGCTAGAAATGAATGGCATGGCACTATTTATCCGATAGTTCCTGGGCATGAAATTGTTGGACGTATTGTAAAAGTAGGTGATCATGTAAAAAACTTTAAAGTTGGCGAATTAGCTGGAGTTGGCTGTTTGGTTGATTCTTGCAGAGAATGCGAACATTGTAAAAATGATTTAGAGCAATTTTGTGATGAAGGAAATGTTCAGACATTTAACTCGCCTGATAAACATTTAGGCGGACAAACTTTTGGAGGTTATTCTCAAAGTATTGTAGTTGATGAAAGCTTCGTATTGCACATTTCAGATAAATTAGATCTTGCGGGAGTTGCTCCATTATTATGCGCAGGAATTACAACTTATTCTCCATTAAAACACTGGAAAGTTGGTCCTGGTCAAAAAGTTGGAATCGTAGGAATTGGAGGTTTAGGTCACATGGGAATCAAAATAGCAAAAGCTATGGGCGCTCATGTTGTAGTTTTTACAACTAATTTATCTAAAACAGAAGATGCAAAACGTCTTGGAGCAGATGAAGTTGTATTGTCTACAGACGAAGCACAAATGGCAGAACATGCTAGAAGTTTAAACTTTATTTTAGACTGCGTTTCTGCAGAACATAATATTGATGCTTACTTAAATTTATTAAAAGTTGACGGAACACTTACTCTTGTTGGAGCTCCAATGGATCCGCTTCCTGTAACTTCTTTCAGTTTGATTTTAGGAAGAAGAAGTTTTTCGGGTTCTCTAATCGGTGGAATCGCAGAAACTCAAGAAATGCTAGATTTCTGTGCACAACACAATATTACAGCTGATATTGAATTGATTGGCGTAAACGAAGTAAATGACGCTTACGAAAGATTATTAAAAGGAGATATCAAATATCGTTTTGTAATTGATATGGCTTCTTTGAAATAAGATTCTAAGGTTCTGAGATTCTGAGTTTTTTAGTTATTTAATTATTTCAACATCTTAAAAAGTAAAAATTGATGTTGAGATTAAAGACAAAATAAAAAACTTAGAATCTCAGCATCTTAATAACTTAGCCTCTTTTTTGTACTTTTGAAAAGAACAATCAAAAGCAAATTCTTTGAATAAAGATGTAATTCCTGTTTTATCTGTTGGCAATATACTTGGAGAAGAAACTTTAGGTATTACCTTATTTCGCCATAGCGTAAAGGGAAGAAATGCTTTTGAACAGCCTCATAAACACGATTTTTACCTCGTTTTTTTTGTAGAAAAAGGATCAGGAATTCATAATGTAGATTTTACAAAATATACCGTTGCTGATAATCAGGTTTTCTTTGTTAGGCCAGGTCAAGTTCATAATTGGCTGCTGAATCAAGATACAATAGGTTTTCAGCTGATGCTTTCGCCTGAAATTGTAAATATGTTTTCAGGTTTAACGGTATTACCTTTTTTTGAACAAAATGTTCCTTATTGCCTCACGCTGAGCGAAAGCAGATTTCAGGAATTGAAAAATCATCTTCATCATATTGAATTATTGCTACCCGAAAATGATTTGTTAAACAAAGAAATTACCTTATTACAACTTCATTTACTGCTAAAATTGTTGCAGAAAGATTATCTAATTCAGTTTCCAGAACATGATTCTTCTTCAAAACCAGAAAAAATTATTAAGCAATTTAATTTCTTGATTGATCACCATTTTAATCAAGAATCTTCGGTACATTTTTATGCCGATAAATTAAATATTACTCCAAATTACCTCAATATTCTTTCGCAGCGCTATTTAAAAATTCCTGCTGGCGATGTTATAAAAGAAAGAACTATACTCGAAGCCAAACGTCTGCTTACTAGTACAGACTTATCAATCAAAGAAATTGCCTATCAGTTAGGGTTTAACGATAATACTTATTTTACTAAAGTATTTAAAAAGTACGTTGGCAAAACACCAGGCGATTTTAAAGAAAGTTATAAATTTTACCATCCTTATCCGTAATATTACCGTTCTGTTTTGGGTTTCTAAACGAATTTTGCATAATACTTTTCAATATAAAATTTGAAGCGTATTATAAAATGTAAAAATTAATATATGGAAAAAAATCTCATAAGTAGAAAGAAGTTTTTAGGATTAGGAGCAGCGGCAACTGGTGCAGCATTGTTTTCTGGAATTGGAGCAAATGCGGCTTCGCAAGTTTTGCCTGTAATTGAAGAAAATAAAACTTCAGGAGAATATATTTTAAGCAATGTAAGATTGGAAGACGGTTTTGAATACAACGAAAAAAATGAAGTTGTAGCCACAAAAACGAACTTATACAATCTGCATATTTCTAATGGTAAAATCAAAAGTATCATTTCTGGAAAATCTGATTTAAAACTAAAAACCATAGACGCAAAAGGACTTTTAATGCTTCCGGGTTTGCGAGATATGCACATTCATATCGATAAAACATTTTATGGTGGTACTTGGAATGCGGCTCCTAGAAAAGGCTATACGGTAAAAGATATGATTACGCTGGAGCAAAAACTTATTCCGCAATTATTACCCGATTCACAGCGAAAAGCAGAAGAAGCGGTTAAATTGATGCAAAGTCAAGGAAGTTATTTTGCTAGATGTCAAACGAATATTGATCCCGTAAGCGGACTGAAAAGTTTGGAACACCTTCTGGCCGCATTAGAAAATAATAAAGATAGTTTCGGATGGGAAATTGTAGCTTTTCCGCAGCACGGAATTTTATATTCGCAATCAGAATCTTTATTACGCGAAGCGGCTAAAATGGGAGTTGATTTTATTGGAGGCCTGGATCCGACAAATGTTGATGAAAATATGGAAAAATCGCTGGATACAATGTTTCAAATTGCACTTGACAATAAAAAAGGAATCGATATTCATTTGCATGAATCACCGCCATCTGGAAAAGCTGCAATCGAATATATTATTAAAAGAACAGAAGAAAATAAAGAACTCCAAGGAAAAACATATATAAGTCATGGTTTTGCTTTGGCAAGAATGGAACCAAAAGAGATGGAGAAAATTGCCGAACAAATGGGCAATTTAGGAATTGGAGTAATTTCGACCATTCCGATTGGAAGAACTATAATGCCAATTCCGACACTAAAAAAATACGGCGTAAAATTGATGACAGGAACAGACAGTATTGTCGATCACTGGCAGCCTTTTGGAACTTGCGATATGCTAGAAAAAGCAAAATTATGCGCCCAGCTTTACGGATGGACTGACGAATTTGGTTTAAGCCGAGCACTTCATATTGCTACAAAAGACGAAATTTTACCGCTTAACGATGCAGGAACACGAACTTGGCCATTACCAGGAAACGATGCCGACTTTATTCTAGTAAAAGCAAGCTGTTCTGCCGAAGCCGTAGCACGTCTTCCAAAAAGAGAAGGAGTTTTCTTTAAAGGGAAAATGATTGCTGGAGAACTAAAGCTCTAAGGGACTAAGATTAAGAACTTAAAGAGGAAATCTTAGAACCTCAGAACCTTAGTCCCTCAGAACCTAAAAAATAAACCCCCTCAAGCAATTCAACTCTTGAAGGGGTTTTTAGCAAAGATTTGAGGTTCTTAGATACTCAATTAATTAGAACCTTAGAATCTCAGAATCTTGCTCAAAAAAATAAATAATAACCAATTAAATTTATTTTACTTTTTGTCTAGGTTTTGTTTCAGCAATTTAGCGTGTTCTAAATGTGCCGTTAAACCCGCAATATTATTAGCTGCCCAAGTTCTAACTTCTTGATCGTTGGCATCTTTAGCGGCTTTTTCTAGTTTTTTGATTGCTTTTTCGTGACCGTCAATCATTAAGTCAGCGAATTTTTTATCGAAATCAACACCAGTTTTCTCGTTTAATTTATTGTATTCCTCTTGTCCGTCTTCTGTTAGAGAAGTTGGCAAAGTAAAGTTTTTCGCTTTTGCTAAAGCACTAACTTCAGAAGCCGATTTAGTATGCTCATCAACTAGCATTTTACCAAATTTTTTGACTTCAGCATTTGTACTCTTAGTTTGTGCTAGTTTACCAATTTCTATTTCTGCCAAATTTACTTCAGCCTGATCTACTAAGAACTCAGAATCGTCCTCTTTGCTATCAATAGAATCAAATTTTGCCTCATTTGCATCTTCTGCTACTTCTTTTGGATCTTCTTGTTTAGTTTCATTTTTACAAGATTGAAGGCATAATATAAGTAGTCCTGCTCCTAAAATGGTTTTTCCGGCTAATAGTAACTTTTTCATGATTTTAATAGTTTAAATGTTATAATGTAAAATTATTGAGAAGATATAAGAAAATTTTACAGGATTTTAGAAGATTGTTATAGGATTTTTATATTTTTAATTCAGATAAAAGAATGTATGTTTTATCAAGTAAAATTAGATTTAGAAAACTAACATGTAGAATATCAATGAAAATAGCTAGAACAATTTGTTTATTTATCTTGTTTGGAATGTTTTGTATTTACATAAATTATTTCTCGCCATTTGTAATGCCTTGGCAAAGAGAAGATGCTATAAAAAGTGCTTTGAGTTGGGGACAATTAGAAAAACTTCCTGAAAATGCAGAGATTATTGATATGGAAAAAAGAGGCTCAATCTTTACACGTCAATTTATAATTGAGTTTGAAAGTTCTGAATTGGAAATAAAAAAATGGATCCTAAAGAGTAAAGGATTCAAAAATAATATTCCAAAAACTATAAAAAACACCAAAATCTACCTTATTTACCCAAAAGAAGATTTGCAATCATCTGGAGGCAAGGTAGAAATAACCGGAAACAGAGTTTTAATGAATATGAGTTGGAGCTAATCAATCTAATCCAAAATGAGAAAAAATCTTTTTACAATTTTACTTTCAATAATAATCGTCTCTTGCCAATCAAACTCAGAATTCAAAACTCTCGATTTTGGTGATTTTGAAATAACAGTTCCACAGCAATGGGAAAAATTAGAATTTAAAGGAATTGATAGTTATGTAGGTGGAATTATTACTCCAGAAAAAGACTCTCTAATTTTTGATATTGGTTGGTATTCTAGCGATATCACTAAAAATGATCTTCCGTTAGTTTTTGACAAAAATAGTTATGCAGAATTAACTCAAAAGCAAAAACAGCTTTTGAAAAAGGCCAAACATTTAATTGTAGATTCTTTATCAGGAGATATTGAATTTGCAAAATACAAAAGGCACAAATTTGTTTTTTACAACATAGATTGCTTTAAAGCAAAGATAATTACACCTGCAAATAAAGAATTTGGCACAACGGGAATTTATATTGATAGTTTAAGAGGCAATTCTAAAGATTTCAATAAGACTAACATGTGTTTTTATGGTAATAATTTAAAAGAGAAAACACAAAATCAATTTGTAAAAGCTTTGAAAACGATTAAGCTTAAAGAATTTTGTCATTAAAAAAAGCTACAAAATCATTTTATTGCTATTATGAAAAAAACGCGAACGTTTACCATTGTAAATATAGTATTGTGGGGCATTTTTATATTACTCGGATTTTATTTTAAATCTGCGAAAAGTAAATATCTGAGAACAGACATTTACGCATTTAAACAAGATTCATGGAAGTTTTTAATCATAATTTCTCTTCTATTATTACTGATAATAACATTTTATTTCATTTATTTTTTAAAGAAGAAAATAAGAATAGGTAATTTGCTTGTAATTATGCTATATGCATTTATGATTCCGTATTTTTTAAAAACTTACATCGATAACTTTTTGCTTTACATTAATACAAAATTTGTTCACGAAGTAGCTGTTGTAGAATATACTATAATTGAAAACAAAGAAAATGAAGTATATGAATTATATGACGGCAAAAAATTTATCGATGAAAAAGAAGAATTAGATAAAATCAGCAATCATATAATTAATTCAAAATATAAGTCAATTCGCGAGTATAAAAATAAAGATGTTATCAAGGTAGAATTTACTAATGGTTTATTGAATGTTAAATATTTAGAATAAAAAAATTAGTATTTTTTAATATTTAAAAATAATTAAAATCTCAACTCCCTTTAGAGTTGGGATTTTTGTTTTATAACATTGACCATTAATAATTAATCATTCATAATTCAATTAAAATTTTACATTTCCACTTTCAGAATTCCCATCCCACAAATTTGAAAATTCTACCAAAAATTGTATAACAGAATCGCCTTACTTTTTGAGGAACTTTGACTTATCAGATTTTTAGAAATAATCTTTAAAATTAAAGTCATGCCAGATCCAAGAATTAAGAATGAAAAGCAATATGAGGCGTTGGTGAAAAAAGGATACAGCAAAGAAAAATCGGCGCGTATAGCCAATACGCCAGATGCAGGTGAAAAAGGCGGAAAAGCCAAACCTTATGAAGAATGGACAAAAGAAGAACTTCAAAAACAAGCGAGTAAAGTCGGAATACAAGGAAGATCTTATATGAATAAAAAGAGTTTAATTGACTCTCTAAGAAATAATTAAAATTTGAAATGAATTATTAGTGTGATAAAAAATTAAATATCATGAATGCTGCGAGAAAAGAAATTTTAATGGATCAATTGATAAAAACACCACATTTAGTTATAGAAAAACTGGATCTGGAGTATATAAATGATAATCAATTGACGATTGTAAGATGTCGCGAAGGAGAGAATTTCGTTTATAAAAAAAACGGAAAAAATGTAAAAAGCAAACATGAAATTAAACGCATTAATAGTTTAGTCCTTCCGCCGGCTTGGGAAAATGTTCGAATCACATCGATAACAAACGGTCATTTACAAGCAGTTGGAACAGATTTAAAAAACAGAAAGCAATATCGCTATCATCCAAAATGGAATCTGATTCGAAATCAGACTAAGTTTTATAAAATAGCGGCATTTGGTGCAAAACTTCCATCAATTAGAAAACAAGTTGATCTTGATTTGGAGAAGAAAGAATGGTCGAAAGAAAAGGTAACGGCTTTAGTCATTCGATTGATGGAAGAAACGCACATTAGAATCGGAAACGAAAAATACGCCAAAGACAATAAATCGTATGGACTTTCTACTTTGAGAAAACGTCATATAAATATCAATAAAAATTCACTTCGATTTGAATTTGTCGGTAAAAAAGGCGTACAACATACAATTACTACTCGAAATAAGAAATTGATAAAATTAGTTAGCCGATGCGAAGAAATTCCAGGCTGGGAAGTTTTTAAATATTACGATAAAAACGGAGAAAAAAAGGTGTTAGACAGCCATATGGTAAATGAATACCTTCATAATATATCTGGGGAATATTTTAGTGCGAAAGATTTCAGAACGTGGGCAGCGTCGATTATTTTCTTCGAAAGTTTGATGGAAATGGAAATTGCATCGACTGAAAAAGAAATCAAACAGAACATTATAAATGCTTTCGATTTAACTGCTGAAGCGCTTGGAAATACTCGAAAAGTTTGCAAAGATTATTATGTTCATCCGCTTTTGATTTCGACTTACGAAGACGGTTCTATTGAGAAATATTTCGATATGGCAAAAAAGAGCCGAAGCACTAGAAAATATTTTACAAAATCAGAAATAGCATTTTCAGAACTGATTCAGAATTACGAAATTAATCTAGAATCAGGATGTTCATAAAAGAGTTAGAGCGTCTCTTCAAAAGCTTAAAAACACATACAGACAAAATCAAAAAATCAGTATTAACTAAAAAACTATTATTATGTTACGTTGGACAGTCACATTTATTATTCTAGCCATAGTGGCGGGAATATTTGGTTTTGGCGGAATTGCCGCTGGAGCCGCTAGTATAGCAAAAATTTTATTCTTTATATTTTTAGTCTTATTTGTTATTTCTCTAATCAGCGGAAGAACAAGAGTTTAATAAAAATATCAGTAAATAAAAGCAAACAAAACGACACATTTATTTGAGATGTGTCGTTTCTGGTTTCAATCTAAAAATAATAATAGTCATGGGAACAAAAAGCGGTGCTTATCAGGATGTATACGTCAAAAGAGATGATGCAATGGTAAGTTTGAAAAATGATGTTACAGATTTTTGCGAAAAATATATAAAACCGGTTCATCCTGAAAATTGGGATTGGTCGATAAGAGATTTTGAAGATCCAAAAAATGATCCGACAGATGCAGAGGCAAGAGCTATTGCAAATGTCGTTTTTAAGGATTTAAATGATAGAAAACATACAGATGTTGATCTTTCTACCATGAATAATGTGCATGCGATAAAAGCTTATTTAGATCCGAAAAGTAAACATGAAGCGTTTAATATGGAAGAATTTGCTTTTGCTTTAAAGGTTGAATTAGAACACGGCAAAATAAAAGATGTTAACGTGACCAATAATCATCCTTTTTTAACCGCCATGATCGCACTTGCGCACATGACAGAAAGTTTGACTTATTATAAAAGATTAAAAGTGATGGAAGCAGAGGGCGAAATCTATGAGATTCTTAGAAAACTTGAGCATTCATCTCAAAAAGAAAAATGGCAGAAAGAATTGCACAAAGCAGAGTTGGAGCTTAAAGAAGCAAAAGCCGGATTGGCTGAGCGTTTAGAAAAAATGGACGATATTCCAGTATTGAAAATTATTGGAGATTAAGTTGAATTTTTAAACTCAAAAAAACCGTCTCGTTCAAAAACGGGACGGTTTTTTATTTTTACATTTTTTTTTAATTTAAAATTTTATAATCGGCGAGGATCATTTTCAGGGTATTCCTCATCGTCGTTATCTTCTTGAACATCATCTTCGATATAATCATTATCGTCGTCTATATCTTCTTCAATGTATTCGTCTTCTTCTTCCTCTTCTTCCTCTTCTTCGTCGTCATCATCTTCCTCTTCGTCAAGATCTTCTAAAACCTCTTCGGTTTCATTAAAATCATAATCGTCTTCTCCTGCGTCTGAAGGATTGTCTAGTTCGTCTCTTTCTTCTTCCAGTTCAACTTCATAAATATCGTCGTTGTTGTCTTCTAAATCTCTGTCGTTATGAAAGTCATCATTTAAATCATCTAAATCATCATCCGTAAGATTTTCATCTGGATTTGGTCGATTCGGATTATGTCCGTTTCTAACCATATAACCACGTTCTGCAATTTCTCTATTGTCATTGTCTGGTTTGGTTGCATCGTCTTTAAGATCTTTTCCTAAATTTCTATCAGACGAAAAGTGACTATTCATCTCTCTATAATTGCTGTTTTTTTTATCTATAGTGCTCATGACATCTTGTTTTTATGATTTGTATATTACAAAGCTAGTCATCATAATAGAGGAACTTATTATAGAATTATAAAGTCTAATTGTATAATTAACAGGTGTTTAGAATGCAACTTATATTCTAAATCATATAACCAGTCCCATTATGTAGCTAGTAATTTTATAATCTTATTAATCGTAAAAATTATTACCATGAAAACTACAGATAGTAAAGCAAAATCTGCAAAAGCAACATCTACAAAATCAACCGCTAAAAAAGAAACTACTCCAAGAGGAGTTACTAAACCAAAATCGAACGCAGCATCTGGATTGACAGAATTGTTTGAAGATGGATTGAAAGATATCTATTGGGCAGAAAAAGCTTTGACAAAGGCATTGCCAACAATGGTAAAAAATGCTTCTTCGGTTGAGTTAAAAGATGCAATCGATAATCATTTGACAGAAACAGAAGAACAAATTGTTCGTTTAGAGCAAGTATTTAAAATTATTGGACAAAAACCAAGCGCCAAAAAATGCGACGCTATGGAAGGTTTAATTGAAGAAGCAAAAGGAATGCTTGAAGAAACCGAAATAGGAGTGGTGCGAGATGCCGCAATTATTGCCGCAAGCCAGAAAATTGAGCATTACGAAATTGCAACTTATGGTACTTTAAGACAATTTGCCGAAACTCTTGGTTTGCCCGAAGCAGCAACTTTGCTAGAACAGACACTAGATGAAGAAAAAGGTGCTGATAAAATACTGACAGAAGTCGCTGTAAACGCCATTAATCTAGAAGCCGCAGAAATCGAATAAATAGTTTAAAGACCACCAAAGTGCAGTTTTTTAAACTGCACTTTTTAATTAAAAATATATGCCCGAAGGTCCGTCTATAGTAATTTTAAAAGAAGAAGTAAACCAATTTACTGGACAGAAAGTAATTTCTGCATCTGGTACAAGTGCTATTGATTTTGCCCGAATAAAAGATGAAACTATTAATTCTTTTAAAACTTGGGGAAAACACTTTCTAGTTTGTTTTGATTCTTTTAGCATCAAAATTCAATTGCTGATGTTTGGAACTTATAAAATCAATGAAAGAAAAGTGGCTAAACCTAGATTAAGTTTGGTTTTTGAAAATGGCGAACTCAATTTTTATACTTGTTCTGTTAAGATTTTAGAAGGCGATATAAATAAGCACTACGATTGGAGTGTTGATGTAATGAATGACAATTGGAATCCTAAAAAAGCGCAGCAAACGCTCGAAGAATTACCAAATGTTATGATTTCTGATGCTATTCTGGATCAGAATATTTTTGCAGGAGTCGGAAACATTATTAAAAATGAAGTTTTGTATCGCTGTTATGTTCACCCAGAATCTATTGTTGGCAAAATTCCACCACACGAAATAAGCCAGATTATTGCCGAATGTTCTACTTACAGTTTCGAATTTTTATACTGGAAAAAGAAAGCTGAACTCAAACAGCATTGGGAAGTTTATACCAAGAAAAAATGTCACAGATGTAATCTTCCTATTCATTGCAAGAAAACTGGAGTAAGAAACCGAAATAGTTTTTTCTGCACAAACTGTCAACAATTATATAAATGAAAAATCAAATAGCAATAGGATGTTCAAGCTTTTATAACAGTTTCTGGAAGAATATTTTCTATCCAAGAAATCTGCCTTCAAAATCATGGTTCGATTTTTATTGCCAGCATTTTAATACTTACGAGTTTAATGGAAGTTTTTACAAATTTCCGACCGTCAGAGTCTTTAATAATTGGTACAATAAAACGCCAGAATCTTTTTTGTTCTCAGTTAAAGTTCCCAAAGAAATTACACATATTAAAAAACTAAAAGATTGCGAAGCCCTTTTAGATGACTTTTATGAAGTGTGTAAATACGGAATGAAAGAAAAGTTAGGCGCGATTTTGTTTCAATTTCCTCCGAGTTACGATTTTAGCAAACAAAAATTAGAAAGTCTTATCGGACTTCTTAATTACGATTTTAATAATGTAATTGAATTTCGCCATAAAACTTGGTGGAATGAAGAAGTCTGGAACGCTTTTAAGGATAATAATATTAGCTTTTGCAGTGTAAGTTATCCTGATTTGCCTTCTACAATTTTTAAAGATTTTCCGTTGATTTATGTTCGTTTTCACGGAGTTCCAAAATTGTTTCATTCTAGTTATTCTACTGAAGAATTGCAGAAATTGCATGATGAACTAAATTCAAAAAATGGATTTGTTTATTTTAATAATACAGCAAGCGAAGCAGGAATTTTAAATGCTTTAGCATTGAAAAGAATGCATGTTTAAATGTGTATTTAACCGCAAAGTTCGCAAGGACTTACGCCAAGTTCGCTAAGATTAATTTCTTTTGCGTGCATTGCGTAAGTCCTTGCGAACTTTGCGGTTAAGTAAATGTTACAATTTCAAATTTCCTTCAATTCCATCATCCATTGTATGTCCTGTAACGAATGCTGCTGTCATTTTAGCAATTGCCACCATTTTTCCGTTTTTATTATTCCAGTAATATCCATCTTCAGGAACAAATTTAATCACGCTTAAATTTGGATCGTCTACACCGCCTGGCATCCAGATTTTTACCGTAGGATTCCATAATCTTTCAATAGTTTCTTTATCATATTCAATACTTGCAGTTCCGTGCAGCGTAAGAAATTTATCGTGTGGCTCAGAAAAGAAGATTTCAACCATCGGATTTAATGTAATTTCAGCATTCTGACTGCTGTTTCTGTCTGATAAAAACCAAAGTTGTCCTTTATCGTCAATTTCTTGAACAGACATTGGTCGCGATTGCAGTCTGTACTCATTGTAAGTACAAAACATGCAAGTTTTAATGTTTTCAGCAAGATCTTTAATTTTCTCTACTGCAAATTCATCTGTAAGGTCTTTATGATCGCCCATAACTTTATATTTTAAGTTTATATTTACTTGTAATCATTTGATTTAAGTAAAGTTGGCTTTTTTTATCGTTTTTCCGATTATATAATTAAACTTAGAAATTATGATATTTCAATTCTTAATGTTTGTATAAGAATTTGGCTGAATTTAAAGTGTTATGAATAAAATGCCTTATATTTGGTAAAATTTCCTAATAAATGCCATGACAGATTATACCATTTTTTATACCGACGATGATGAAGATGATATTAGTATCTTTTCTGATGCGGTAGAATCGATACCCCAAAATATTATTCTTCAAACTTATTCTGAAGGGCAAAAATTGCTGAACGCTATTTTTAATCCGCCTTCAACTCCTTATGTTGTCTTTTTAGATTTAAATATGCCTGGGAAAAATGGATTTGACGTTTTGGAAGAAATTAGAAAATCGGATCAGAATAATGAAATTCCTGTCGTAATATATTCAACTTCAAGCGAAGCAGGTATTATTGAAAGATGCAGAAAACTTGGCGCAAACTATTTCATAACAAAACCTGTTTTAATGCGTGATATTATCAAAGCAATAGAACACGCCATTCAAATCGATTGGAGCGAGTTTATTCCAACACAATCTAACTTTGTTTTTAAATCCTGATTTTAAGTCAATTCTGGAATATAAACATTAAAAATAGAACCTTCGCCTTTTTCGCTAGAAACCGTAATGATACCTTTGTGATTTTCAACGATTTTCTTTACAATGGCAAGTCCAATTCCAGTTCCTTTGTATTCGCTTTCGGTATTTAACCGTTGGAAAACTTCAAATATTTTTTCTTTATAAACAAGTTCAAAACCGATTCCGTTGTCTGAAACTTGCAGATGATAGTATGTTTTATCTTTAAATTCAGCATTTGGAAGTAGTTTTCCATCGATTTTTTCCATCGAAATTTTTACATGTGGAGCAATTCCCGGTTTAGAAAACTTCAATGCATTTTCAACCAAATTATGAAGCAATTGTCTAAATTGAAACTGAATAACAGTTGCTTCTCCTAAATTTGAATATTCTACAACTGCATTTTTTTCTTCAATTCTTTCCGAAAAATCACTAACCACTTCTTCTGCAACTATATCTACTTTTACATTTGTAAAAACGCGTTCAGCAGAATTTGTTCTGGAATAGGTCAATAAATCTTGAATTAAATTCTGCATTTTTTTGGCAGACATTTCAATTCTAGACAAATAAGTTTTGGCAATTGCCGAAATATTTTGTTCGTCTAAATCGGCTAAGCGGCTGGCAAACGTCTGAATTTTTCTAAGCGGTTCCTGAAGATCGTGACTTGAGATATACGCAAAAGATTGTAGCTCAATGTTCATATTAACCAAATCTCTGTTTTTAAGCTCTAATTGCGTTGTGCGCTCCAGAATTTGCTCTTCAAGACGATTCGTGAAGTTTTTTTGTTCTTCAATATCGGTACTTGTTCCTACCCACATTTGTATTTTTCCATTTTCGTCCAATTGTGCAATGGCACGGCTCAACTGCCATCTGTATTCTCCGTCGTAACGTTTAAAACGATGAATGAATAAAAAATCATTTCCAGATTTTACAGATTCTATCCAAAGTTTTACATTTTCCTCTCGATCGTCGGGATGTACAATTTGGAGCCAGCCATTTTTCTCGATTTCTTCTTTAGAAACTCCAGAATAAGAGTAGAATGTTTCATTAAAATAATTCAAATTTCCCTTAGTATCGCTTGTCCAAATAAGTTGCGGCATAGAATCGGCAAGAAGTCTGAATTTTTTCTCGCTCTTCATTAAAACCTGCTGCATATTTTTCTCTACGGTAAAATCCATAACTGTTCCCAACATTTTTACAGGAATGTTTATTTCATCAAAGAAGATTCTCCCATGTACTTTTATCCAGCCAATGGAATTATCTAATTTTAAAATTCGGGCTTCATATTTATAAATACCGCTTTCTAGCGCTTTCTCATAAGCTTCTACCACAATATGATCGTCTTCGGGAAGAATACGGCTTCGAATATCCTGATGAAGAATTTTTGTGTTTTTTTCAAACCCAAAAATATCCAATATATTATCTGTATAAATTAGTTTTTTGTTTAGAAGATTCAGATCCCAAGTGGCAATTCCTCCAATTTCGGCAGCCAAACGCGCTCTTTCTTCTGCCGTTTCTACTTTTTTTCTTGCTTTTACTTTAGAAGTTACGTCATAAACGGTACACATTATACCAGAAGATTTTCCGCTTTTGTCATACAATGTTGTGTATTCATAATCAAGGTAAAATCTTTTTAATTTTCCTTTTATGTCAACATAAGCGACGGCTTCATTTTCACGAATTGTTTTTCCATTCGAAAGAACCTCGTTTAACAATTCAGGATATTTTTGGCTTATTAATTCTGGAAAAACTTCTAATAGAGGTTTGCCAATACAATCTTTTTCTTCCCGCTGCCAGATGTCGTGCATCATTGTTAAATTAGCCATTTCGATTATATATTCTTTTCCTCTAAAAATAGCCATTGCAATAGGAGATTCCATTACAATATTTCTGAATGCTTTTTCGCTTTCAGACAAAAGATGTCTAGCTTTAACTTCCTCAGTTACTTCATAAGAAATTACAATAACTCCTGTAATTTCTGCATTTTCTTCTTTTAAAGGATAAAAAACAAGATTAAAATATCCTAATTCTTTCTTGTTGTATCTATTTAATGTTACCGCTAATTCATCTGTATAATAAGGAACTCCTGTTTCAAAAACATTTTTTAATAATGAATATGTGGTTTCTTTTGCTTCAGGAACCGATTCGAAAATGGGTTTATTTAAAATGTCTTTTTCTTCTTTGTCAATAATATGCAGATAAGTAGAATTAGCCATTTCTACAACTAAATCTGCACCTTTCAAAATGCAAATTCCTAGCGGAAGTTGCTTCACTGTATTTCTGAATCTTTTCTCGCTTTCTTCAAGGTTTTTACGAGTAATGACTTGTTTTGTAGTTTCATTGCAAATTACTAAAACGCCAGCTGTTTTTCCGTTTTCATCATTTACCGGACTATAGCTAAAAGTCCAATATACATCTTCCATTTTGCCATTTCTATAAATAGGCAATAATTGGTCTTCATGCCAAGTCGCTTCTCCTTTATTTAGAACTTGGTCGATTAAAGGTTTTATGAAACTCCATATTTCTGGCCAGTAATCTGCGCCTTTTTCTCCAAGAATTGCTGGATGTTTTCCATCATTTCCAAGACTTGGGCGATAAGCGTCATTATAAAAACAAATATGATCTGGTCCCCAAAATAAAAACATTGGGAATTTAGAATTTAAGAGAATGCCTAAAGTGGTTCTAAGACTTTGTGGCCAAGATTCTACAGCACCAACAGCTGTTTGGCTCCAGTCTTTAACTCGAGTAAGTTTACCCATTTCTCCTCCATTTGCCAGAAATGCATAATTATTATTAGTCATTAATTTTTTGATTTATATTCTAAGAAACAGCCAAATTTATTTCTATTCTAAAGGTAGTAATTCCTGTTTAAAATTTGACTTGTTTAAAATTAATAAAAAATAAATATCCGCTCAAAATTGATTTTTGAATGAGCTAAGATTAAAATCGTTAGAGTTAATTTTATCTGTTTTCAATACGGAAATTTGAATAAAAGATTAAAAACAGAAGCCATGAAAAGAGAAGATTCTAAACACGAAATCGACAATATAAAAAGATATCAAGAAGAAGGATATAATGTGAGTTATTTGTTTGAAAATGATCATCTTATTAATGCAGAAACCAAAACCGCATATAAACCCGAAGATATTTTTATTGTGGCGCATCATCGTTACGAAGGAATGAGTGATCCTGATGATATGTCAATATTATATGTAATTGAAACAAAAGACGGAGCAAAAGGAACACATTTATTAGGATATGGCCCGACGGCAGATTTAGAAGAAGCCGAATTTTTTAAAGATATCCCGAAAGCAAATTATTCTAAAAATGCAGACATAAACGAATTGACATAAAGAAATAAAAATAGATTGATATTTTTATTTTGCTGATGAGCAGTTGTTTCAAATTTATTTGGAGCAGCTGCTTTTTTTTTTTTAAGCTACTAAGATTCTGAGTTTCTAAGGGACTAAGATTTTTTAGACAATGTAAAAACCTTAGAACCTCAGAAACTTAGTCACTCAGAACCTCAAAATAATAATTATGAAAATTCTCTCCGAAATTGTATAAAGGTTTGAGAGACAATATAAACGAAATTTGAATTATAGAAATGAAGAGAAAAACTGAAGTTAGTTTTTGTGCGTAAATAATTACTAACTGATTTACTAAAACCAAACAAAATAATGAAAAAACTTTACATAAATACAGGAGGATTTGATGCTGTCTTTAATAATCTTAAAGATAGTTTTGGAGGTGATTTGCAAATTACTGCCAACGAATACAAATTAAATATTAAATCAAAATGGGCGAGCGGAAGCATTTCTGGAGTTCGTTTTGAAAAAGAAATGACCTATCTAAACTTTGATTTGACTTTTAATCAAGATGTTAGTTTAAGTATCGAATCTCATCCGATGGCGCCAGTATTTTTTGCGTATTGCGAAAAAGGAAATGTACTTCACAGTTTTGGTGCCAATGGAGAAATCAAATCCCTGAAAAAAGATCAATCTGGTATTATGAGCAATTCGTCAGCCATTAATAGTGTGCTGTATTTTGAAAGCCATAAACAAATTCAGTTTTCATTAATCGGAATGCCAACAAATAGCGACAACAGTAAATCTGATTTTGCAGATCAGGTGCGTACTATTTTTGTGCCTAATTCTGGAAATTATATTTATATCGGAGCTGAAAATCAGAAAATTGGAAATAAATTTAAAGAACTTAAAGCTATTCCGCAGCAAGGAACAGTTCGTTATTTGCTGATGAAAAGTATTTTACGCGAAGTTTTAGAATTAGAGATAGCGCAACATAGTTATAATTATTTGACGCCATTTGTGCCTATTTTGAATTTTGCGGCAAAGCAGTTATCAGAAATTAAAAAACTTTCCTCTTTAAATTTAAGTGCCATTGCAGCACCTGTAGTTTTTCTGAAAAGAAATTTGCAATCCAAAACTTTGGCTTTAAAACCATATAATCAAAAATTAGCTAGCTAGTAAGCATCTTATATCTTCACTTTCAAAAAAACAGCTTTGGTCAAGCTGTTTTTTTTCATTTAAAGAGTTTTCATTCTTTTTCGTAATGCAGAATAAAATAAACCATAATGAGATTTAAAACCAAAGAAACGCTGTTGGTAATAATTATCGGAAGATCGTTTTTTAGAATGCCATAAACAATCCAAATTGCAATTCCGAAAGTGAGAATTCCAAACATTTTTAGAGAAATCTCTTTTACTTTTTTGGTTTTCCAAACTTTTAAAATCTGCGGAACTGTCGAAATTGTAATGCAAGCTCCTGCAAAAAGACCGAGAATATCTATATAATTCATTTTTTCTAAGGTTCTAAGGTTCTGAGATTCTAAGATGCTGAGGTTTTATGTTTTAAATCTCGCAAAGACGCAGATTAGCAAAGCTTTATTTTTTTTTGAGTCTGCTTAAAGCTAATCTTTGCGACTCTGCGACTTTGCGAGATTAAAAAACTCTTGCGAGCTTTCCTTGTATAGATTGCGTTCTTTGCGGTTAAAAAATCAACCAACCAATTCACCGCCATTAATATGAATAAACTGTCCAGTAATATAACTGCTGTCTTCACAAGCTAAAAATACATAAGCTGGTGCCACTTCAGAAGGCTGTCCAGCTCTTTCCATCGGATTATCTTTTCCAAAATCAGATAATTTATCAAAACTTGCTACGATAAGTGGTGTCCAAATTGGTCCAGGTGCAACACCGTTTACACGAATTTGTTTTTTTGCTAACATAGTTGAAAGCGATCTTGTAAAACTAACAATCGCACCTTTTGTGCTAGCGTAATCTGCAAGATGTTCGCTTCCGCGAAAAGCCGTCACAGAAGTTGTATTAATAATCGTGTCGCCTTTTTCTAAATACGGAAGTGCAGCTTTTGTGATGTAGAAATAAGGATAGATATTGGTTTCAAAAGTTTTTTGGAGTTGCAATGCCGTTATTTTTTCTAAATCCGTTTGCGGAAATTGCACTGCTGCATTATTTACAATAATATTAATGTCTTTAAATGTAGTGTGACACTTTTTTATTGCGGCTTTACAAAACTTTTCATCTTTCAAATCGCCACTAATCAAAAGGCATTGTTGTCCTTCTTTTTCAATCATCGCTTTAGTGTCTAAAGCATCTTTATTTTCTTTTAAATAAATAATGGCAATATTGGCGCCTTCTCTTGCAAAATGAACGGCGACGCTTCTGCCGATGCCACTGTCACCGCCAGTTATAAAAGCAGTTTTTCCTTTTAATTTACCACTTCCTACATAGTTTTCTCTAATAATTTCTGGTTCAGGATTCATTTTATGTTCATTCCCAGGAAGATTTTGTTTTTGCTCAGGAAAGGTTATTTTCTTTTTCATAATTTTCTCTTTTTAAGCTCTTTCATGCTTTTAAAATTAGATAAAAATTGAAATTTTACTTGTCTTAATAGCAATTTTGTTTGCCTCAAAAGAGTTAAATCTGGTTAAATTGTATGAAAATACATTTAATTTTGTGAAATGTTAAAATAATAGGAATTTTCTAATAAGTTCATAATCACTCTCGCTTTCAAAATAACCATCTAAAAAGTGGGAATTCTGTAACTATTTTCGATTTAGATAAAAAACCGAGTAGTTATTTTTTTATACATTTGAGATTTTCCATATCATTTTTAATAGTCTTATTCGAAATTTATTAGAAAACTAAGAAAAAATTTACATTCATTTTAAAATTATCATTTTGATTTACAACCGATTTAGTTTCCAGACATGGTATTAATTGTAGACGATATAAGGGCCAATATTATAGCCTTAAAGAAAACATTAGAGCTGCATAATATCGATGTCGATAGTGCCGAATCTGGTGAAGAAGCACTGAAAAAGATTTTAAAAACTGATTATTGCTTGATAATCATGGACGTTCAAATGCCAGGACTTGATGGATTTGAAGTTGTAAAAATCCTTTCTGGAAATCAGCGTACAAAAGATATTCCTGTTATATTTCTTTCGGCTTTAAACACAGAGAAAAAATACATTTTTAAAGGTTACGAAACGGGTGCTGTAGAATATATTACAAAACCAGTTGATTCTGATTTGTTGATTTTAAAAGTCAAAACTTTTATTAAAATCTATGAACAGCAAAACGAATTAAAAGTGATGAAAGATCTTCTTTCTAAAGAAATAAAAATTAGAAAAGAAGCACAGGATAATCTTGAAATTAAAATTGCAGAAAGAACCAAAGAATTGGTTCAGAAAAATGAAGAATTAGAACTTAGAAATCACGAATTGCAACAATTTTCTTGGGTTGTTTCGCACGATTTAAATGAACCTATTCGTAAGATTCAGATTTTCATTAAAATAATAAAAGATCTGTACTTAAAAACAGATGACAAAGCGATAGATTATGTAGATCGTACAATAAAATCGGCAGAAAGAATGCAGACTTTAATTACCGATCTTTTGGCTTATTCTAGACTTTCGGCTCAAGTTAAACCTGAAAAAACAGACTTAAATGAGGTTTTGCAAGAAGTTCTTTCTGATTTTGATTATTTAATTGAAAGCAAAAATGCGACAATAAAAACCAATGAACTTCCAACAGTAGACAGTATTCCAAGTCAGTTGCGTCAAGTTTTTCAAAATCTGATTGGAAATGCGCTTAAGTTTTCGGGAACTGAAAATAAACCAGAAATAGAAATCACCTCAGAAATAATTGCAGACAAATCTATCGATAGTCCGACATCGCCAGAAGGTCAATTTTGCAGAATTACAGTAAAAGATAACGGAATTGGTTTTGATGAAAAATATCTAGACCGAATTTTTATTATCTTTCAGAGCTTAAATGATCGCCAAACCTACGAAGGAACAGGAATCGGACTTGCAATTGCAAAAAAAATAATAGATAAACATAATGGTTTAATTACCGCTAAAAGTGAAGTAGGAAAGGGCGCAAGCTTTATTATCATACTTCCGCTAAAATACAAATCAAAATAATTTAGACTTATAATTTATGAATGGTAATTTTAAAAGAAATTTACTAATTAGTTCCCTGGTTTCGCTATTTGTACTGACCATTAGTTCTGTTGCTTCCTTTATTAGCATCAAAAGTTTATTAAACAGTAATTATTGGGTAAATCATACTCAAGATGTTATTTACAATCTTAATGAAGGTTCGGCAATTATTACGGAAGCGCAAACGAGCATGCGAGGTTATCTACTTACTGGAGATGAACAATTTGTAGACCGTTTTAATGATTCTGAAACAAAATCAAATAATTATTTTGATAAATTGGATGAACTTACATCCGATAATCCTTCTCAGCAAAAAATGCTAGATGAACTAAGATCTAAACGATCTGGGTTTTTTAAATACCTGAATAATCAAATCGTAAAAAAGCGTTTAAGCAAAGAAACCCTGATTTTTGATTTGAATGAAGGCCGAAATATGATGAATGAAATAAAAACAATCATCAAAAAAGTAGAAAGTACCGAACAAAAACTTCTTGAAGAACGTAACGCTAATTCGGAACGTTATGGAACTTACAGTTTGATTCTTATTGTTGTTGCCTTTTTCATTGCTTTTATTATATCGATTGTTTTCATGATCAGAATTCTGAAAGATTATAATGAAAGAGCATTATTACAGAATGAACTTGAGAAAAAAGACAAAGATATTGCCGAAAGACTTGAGGTAATTAGCGGTATTGCAACTCAAATTTCTAAAGGAAACTACGACGTTCAGATAGACGATAGAAAAGCAGATACTTTAGGAGCATTAGGAGGTTCTATTCATGAAATGAAAGATTCTCTAAAAACTTCTTTCGACTTATTGTCTCAAAAAGAATGGCTTCAATCTGGTGTTGCAACATTAAATGATAAAATGCTGGGCGAAAAAACAATCCAGAAATTATCTAAAGATGTAATCGAATTTTTATGCCAATACACAAACAGTAGCGCGGGTGTTTTATATGTTGTTGATGGAGAAGAAATCACTGTTTCTGGCGGATACAGCTATATTCCGAGTAAAAGCCGTGAAAGAATCAGAAAAGGTGAAGGCTTAATTGGACAAGCAATTGTATCTGGAAAAATGCTGGAGTTAAAAAAACTTTCGCCAGATGATATTCAAATCAATTATGCTTTGGGCGAAATAAAACCAACTCATATTGTGGCACTTCCGTTAATGGATTATAAGGTAGAGGGAGCAGTTGAATTGGCCAGCATTTATGGGTTTTCTGTGTTGCAATTGGAGTTTTTAAATATGGTTGCGAATAATATAGGAATCGCTTTAAAAGCAACTCAAAACCGTAAAAAAGTGATGGAGCTTTTAGAAGAAACCAAATCGCAATCTGAAGAACTTCAAGTTCAACACAGCGAATTGGAAGCGATAAATGCAGAATTAGAAGCTCAGACAGAAAAACTTCAAGCTTCTGAAGAAGAACTTCGCGTTCAGCAAGAAGAATTGGAACAAACCAATGAAGAACTTTCTGAAAGAAGTGTTTTATTGGAAGAAAAAAATACTGAAATTCAAAAAAAATCTGAAGCTTTAGAATTAAGCACGCGTTACAAATCGGAATTCTTGGCAAATATGTCACATGAATTAAGAACGCCATTAAATTCAATCTTGTTATTGAGCCGCTTATTGTCTGAAAACAATAACGAAACAATGAACAACGAAGAAATTGAATTTGCAAAAGTGATTCAGAGTTCAGGAAACAGTTTATTAGGATTAATTGATGAAATTCTTGATTTATCTAAAATTGAAGCTGGTAAAATGGAGTTGGAATTTTTAGATGTTTCGACCAAAGAAATTACGGACAATCTTTATAATTTATTCCATATCGTAGCAAAAGAGAAAGGAATAAACTTTGAAATTATTACCAAAGACGCACCAATTGTCATTAAAACAGATAAAATGCGTTTAGAGCAGATCTTGAAAAATCTGATTTCAAATGCTATTAAATTTACAGAAAAAGGAACGGTAAGTCTTGAAATTAAGACAGATCCGAACAATGATAAAATAATTTGCTTTGTTGTAAAAGATACAGGAATCGGAATTCCGTTAGAAAAACAACCTCTAATTTTCGAAGCTTTCCAACAAGCCGACGGTTCTACAAAACGTAAATACGGAGGAACAGGTTTAGGATTATCAATAAGCCGAGAATTGGCTAAATTACTTAGAGGAGAAATTACGCTTTACAGTAAAGTAAATGAAGGAAGTTCGTTTACATTATGCATTCCGGTTTTAGGATTGGCGATAAATAAAATTCTCGTAAACAAAATACAGCCAAAAGAAGTTGTTGAGGACGAAGAAACGCAAACGGAGGCAAGACCTAAATATATCAGTGAAGTTATTCCAAAAGAAATTGAAGACGACAGAGATTCAATTGAAGAAGGCGATAAAGTAATTCTTATTGTCGAAGACGATATTAATTTTGCTAAGTCGTTGCTGGCTTTTACTCAGAAGAAAGGTTATAAAGGTGTTGTTGCTGTAAGAGGAGATTACGCTTTAAACTTTGCCTTGATTTATAAACCAATCGGAATTTTATTGGATATTGAATTACCAGTTAAAAGCGGTTGGGAAGTTTTGGAAGAATTGAAAAATAATTCTAATACTAAACATATTTCGGTGCATATTATGTCTTCGCACAAACTGAAACAAGAAAGTTTGTTAAAAGGTGCGGTAGATTTCTTAGACAAACCTGTTGCTTTTGATAAGATTCCGGACGTTTTTATGCGTATTGAACACATCATTAATAAAGAATCTCAAAAGGTTTTAATTATTGAAGACAACCCAAAACACGCTAAAGCATTGGCTTATTTCTTAGAAACTTACAATATCAATTCTGAGATAAAAAGTGAAGTTTCAGAAGGATTATCTGTTTTAAGCAAAAAAGATGTTGACTGTGTAATTCTAGATATGGGAATTCCAGACAAACAAGCTTACGAAATTTTAGATGGTGTAAAGAAAAGCCCAGGATTAGAAAATCTTCCGGTAATTGTCTTTACAGGAAAAAGTCTTTCTATTAAAGAAGAATTGAAGATTAGAAAATATGCCGATTCTATTATCGTAAAAACGGCTCATTCGTACCAGAGAATGTTAGATGAGGTTTCACTTTTCCTTCATTTAGTTGAAGAGAAAAAAGAGGGTAAAACGAAGGAAATTCATAAAAAACTGAATTCATTAAATAATATTCTATTTGAGAAAAAAGTATTAATTGTTGATGATGACGTTCGAAATATTTATTCGCTTTCTAAAGCATTAGAAGCATTTAAAATGAACGTAATTACAGCATTTGACGGAAAAGAAGCCATTAAGATTTTGGATGAAAATCCAGATACAGACGTTGTATTGTTAGATATGATGATGCCAAATATGGATGGTTACGAAACGGCTGAAAAAATAAGAAGCAATCCTAAATTTCTTAACTTAGCAGTAATCGCCGTAACGGCAAAAGCAATGACGGGAGACCGCGAGAAATGCATAAAAGCGGGAGCTTCAGATTATATCACAAAACCTGTAGATGTAGATCAGCTGTTATCGTTGTTACGAGTTTGGTTATATGATAAAATCTAACCTTTAAAAAGCTGTAAATGAAAAAAAAACGTGTACTAATCGTAGATGACGACGCGAGAAATATATTTGCATTAGTGAATACTTTAAAAGCGAAATCTTTTGATTGTTTGTCTTGTTTAAGTGCCGAAGAAGCGCTTAGAATATTAAAAGAAGACGACACAATTGATGCGGTTTTGATGGATATGATGATGCCAGAAATGGATGGCTACGAAGCAATTCCGCTTATAAAAGCAATTCCATCGCAAGAATCTACATTTGTAGTGGCTGTAACCGCACAAGCAATGACAGGAGATAAAGAAAAATGTTTAGAGGCTGGGGCAGATGCATACATCTCAAAACCAGTTGATGTTGATAAATTACTTCAGATTTTGGGGGAAATTTAAATGAATTATGATTGAAGATATTGAGTTAGAAGCCCTAATTAATGATGTTTACGAATATTATGGTTTTGATTTTGGAAGTTATTCCAGAGCTTCACTAAAAAGACGTGTTAGTCGAGTTTATTATTTAGATGGATTTAAGCATTTTCATGAATTTCTTTCAAAGGTTCGCACAGATCCAGATTATTGCAAAAGAATGATTGATGAAATTACGGTAAATGTTACAGAAATGTTTCGCGATCCGTCATTTTATACTGTACTTCGAAATGATATTCTGCCTTTATTAGGCACAAAACCTTTTATCAGAATTTGGCATGCAGGCTGTTCTACAGGCGAAGAAGTATATTCAATGGCAATTATGCTTAAAGAATTGGGACTTCTGCATAAATCTATTTTGTATGCAACAGATATTAATGCGGCAGTTTTAGAAACGGCAAAAAGTGGTATTTTTCCACTTCGAATGATAAAAGATTACGCAGATAATTATCGTGATTCTGGCGGAAAACAAGATTTTTCAGATTATTATATTGCCAATTATGGTTTTGCAAAATTTAGCGAAGAGCTTTCTGAAAAGATGGTTTTTTCGCAGCACAATTTAGTTTCGGACAATTCTTTTAATGAGTTTGACTTGATTTTGTGCCGAAATGTTTTAATCTATTTTGATAATAATCTGCAAAAAAGAGTCGTTAATTTATTTGATGACAGTCTTGCTGTTTTAGGATTTTTAGCACTCGGAACAAAAGAAACTATAAAATATTCTATATCTCAAACCAAATACAAACAGTTTGAAAGAGAAAAAATATGGAGGAAAGTAAGAGAATAATAAAAGATTGTAAAGTAGTTATTATTGGAGGTTCAGCTGGAAGTTTGCAGGCATTACTGCAAATTTTGCCTTTTATAGAAGTTCCAATTTCTTTTGCCATTGTGATTGTTGTTCATAGAAAAAATTCTGATGAACAGACTTTGGAGGCTTTACTAGCTTTAAAAGCGAATGTTAAAGTAAAAGAAGTAGAAGATAAAGTTGCTGTAAAAGCAAGTTTTATTTATATCGCGCCATCTAATTATCATTTATTGTTTGAAAAAAACGAAACGCTTTCATTGGATACTTCTGAAAAGATAAATTACAGCAGACCAAGCATCGACGTTTCATTTGAATCTGCGGCAGAAATTTACGGCAATAATCTAATCGGAATTTTACTTTCTGGTTCTAACTCAGACGGAACAGTCGGAATGAAAGCAATTCAAGCCGCTGGAGGAATCACGGTAGTTCAGAACCCGCTTTCTGCAGAAATGTCTTTTATGCCCAATAATGCCATTTTACATACTCTTCCAGATTATGTCTTAAAAACAGAAGAAATTCTTGAATTCATAAATGGAATAAATAAAGAAACTACATAAAGAGATTTTTTTTAAACACATAGAAACATACGTTTTTATTTTTACGAAGAAATGAAGAAAGAAACTAGTTTCTAACACATAGCTATGTGTATTGATGCAAGTGAAACGCCTTTTTATAAACAAAGAAAATCTATGTTTCTATGTGTTTAAAATACATCAAAAATATATAACTATTTTATTTCTCATCTTCGGGTAAAATAACCTTATTCATTTCGGCATCTTTTTCGGCTCTTCTTTGCGCCGCTTTTCCTTTTCCAATAGGAATTCCGGCTGTTAAGTATAAAGATCTATTGTATACATTTGGACCGTCTCCTTTCATTACAGGAACCAATCCATAATAATATTGAATAGTGATATTTAATCCGTTGCCCACATTCATATGATAACCTGTTCCTAATGCAATTCCAGCATCAATTACACGAATCTCATCTCTGATTTTTTTCTTATAAGTAACATCATTTTTATTAATCTCATTTGTAAATTCATCAAAAGCCGATGCAAGAAGTCCAAGTTGCGGTCCAGTTTTAACGTAGATTCTGTTTTTAAACTGATATTTAATTAAAATAGGAACATTAAAATAACGAATTTCTCGATTAACAGTTCCGCCTTCAAAAGTATTATCTAAGTTAACATCGTCTAAAGAATAAACAGGAATATGTCTGGCTCCCATTGGCGATTTAACTATTACACCAGTATTAATCATCCAGGCAGGATTTTTTTTAGATCTTACATCAAAATAAAAACCAAGATTAAAACCCGGATTCATTCCAGAGCTTTCCAGATTAGAAATATCAGAAAGATTTATTCCGCCTTCAAGTCCAAATTCTAAAAAAGGCGAATTGAGTTTATCTCCAAAAATTAGCGATATCAAAACTTGCGATTTCGCCTCATTTATACAAAAGAAAACAAGCAATATCAATAAAACTTTTTTCATAATAAGGAATTAAAGTCCGAAACGATATTGTATTCCTCCTAAAGCTTGTGTACGACTTCCTAGAAAACCCGCTTCAACTCTAAACATGAGATGTTTATTTAATTGATATTGAGAGCCTACAATAAAGTTCCACATATCTTTAGGCCTTTTTTGAAGAGAATATTGTACAGACGATGAGCCAGCAGTGCTTAGTGCTCCATCTAAAGTCGCTAGAATATTTCCCGCACTTTCTAGTGCTCTGTTCGCTGTATTATGTTTGGCAACATTAACCGGATTTTTTTGTTCTGCTGGAGTTAAACCATCCCACCAATTGTCTACTTTGGTTTGATTTTCAGTTACTTTCGCTAAACCATCATCCACTTTTTGCTGTGCATTACTCAAATCAAGAAAATCAGATAAAGGTAAATTTCCATTGGTATCTCCTGATATATGAACTCTAAAACCTCCAACCCAAACTGCAATATTTTGTTCAGGTTTATGGAGTTTAAATGTTTTTCCCAATCGTGGACCAAAAACATACGAAAACGCTGGTTTATCAAGAGAGCTGATATCGGTCCAAGCCATATTCATATCTAGCGCTAGCCATCCGCCGCCAATTCCAATTGTTGGAGTCATTCCAAGTCCGAATGTTGTGGCGTTAAAATTTGCTTTAGTACTGAAATTTGCAACTTGCGACCAATTATTATCTTGATCTGGAACATAAATTCCGGCGTTGATTTTGGTTGATGTATTTGCTTTTCCTAAAATTCCATAAATATTTAAAAAGGGAAGAAGCCAGATATCAGGACGAATAGTTAATGCGCCAGCTTCTACATGAGATTTATCAAACCGAACAATTTCATCTAGATTGTATTGCGGTCCATTATTAAAACCTACATTAAGATCATTAATAACAATTTCAGAATCTTGCCAAAAATAGTTAATAGAAAGTCCTGCTGAATAAGGAAGTTTGTAACCTTTCTGAGCAACTTTTTGTCCCCAAATAGGCAAAGCATAAGGATAATCGGCGACTTTGAGGCTGTCTTTAACCTCTTGATTTTTTTCTCCAACAACTTTATCTGTATAAACTTGTCCGAAGATTTGTAAACTGAATAATAAGAAAAGGGCTGATATTAGTTTTTTACATTTCATAGAATAAAGTGTTTAATTGATTAAATAAACTGCTTGAAATAATATTGTACTAATGTATTCTGAGGGAATTTCGGCTTGTCTTTTGTTTTACAGGATTATAAAAAAAGGGTATGAACTAATTTTTATGGTGGTTAATTGTGTTAAAGTTAATTAAAAATTTTTAACATTTTACGTTTTTTTTGATAAACTAATACGCTAAGTTTTTGTGGTTCAGTGTATTTTGTAATGTTTAAGTTTGTCTTAAGATGTCAGGAGTTTAAATTAAATTTATAATTCATAAAAGAATAAATCTTATTTTTGTGATATGAAATGGATAGCAATTATACTGTCAATTTATTTGATGGCACTTTCAAATATGCCTTGTGCAGATATGGAAGTGAACAGCGCTATGCATAAAACGGCACAATTTTCTTCAGAAGAGAATCATTCACATGACAAAGAAAATGATTTATGTTCGCCTTTCTGCGCTTGTAATTGCTGTGGTGTTCAAATTTTAAGTTATCAAACTCCGATAACTTTTGAATTTCCAAAAGCTTGCAATCCAATTTCAATTCAATTACCAAGTTATAATTCTCTTTTAGCTTCTAATTTCTACGGAAGTATTTGGCAGCCGCCTCAATTATTATAATGAAATCCTTTCTGTATCGATAATTATCGAAATCAGAATTTGGATTAGAGAAGTGTGGATTTTCCACAAAATCAAGATAGACAAGAGATTGTCTCATTTCTCATTTCATTATAATTTAAAATGTTAGATAAAATCATACAATTTAGTATAAAGAATAAATTCATTATACTATTATTTACTTTGGTATTAATTGCCGTAGGAAGTTATTCCTTAAAAAAACTGCCATTAGATGCGCTTCCTGATATTACCAATAATCAGGTACAGATTATTACAACGGCTCCAACACTTGCAAGTCAAGAAGTTGAGCAATTAATTACGTATCCGTTAGAACAAGCTGTAAAAACAGTTCCTGAAGTGATAGAACTTCGAAGTATTTCTCGTTTTGGATTATCGGTTGTAACGGTTGTTTTTGAAGATGATGTAGACATTTATTGGGCGAGAGAACAAATTTTTCAGCGTTTAAAACAAGCAGAAGAAAACATTCCCGAATACGTAGGATCGCCAGAATTGGCTCCAATTAGTACTGGTTTGGGTGAAATTTATCAATATGATGTTTACGCCAAAAAAGGTTATGAAAAAAAATACAGCGCTGTCGATTTACGAACCATTCAAGATTGGATCATTATTCCGCAATTGCAAGGAATAAAAGGTGTTGCCGATGTAAGTTCTTGGGGAGGAAAACTAAAGCAATATGAAATTGCAGTTAATCCAAACACGCTGAATAGTTTAGGAGTTACAATTACAGAAATCTTTGATGCTTTAGCTAAAAATAACCAAAACACGGGAGGAGCGTATATTGAAAAAGACCAATACGCGTATTTCATTCGAGGTGTTGGAATGGCAAAGGGGACTAAAGATTTAGGAAATGTTGTAGTTAAAAACAGAAATGGTTCTCCAGTTTTAGTCCGTGATGTTGCAGAGGTTCGCGAAGGAGTTGCGTTGCGTTATGGAGCTTCGACAAAAGATGGAAAAGGCGAAATTGTTTCGGGTTTGGTTTTAATGCTTAAAGGCGAAAATTCTAAAGCTGTTGTCGATCGAATTCACGAAAAAATGATTCAGATTAACAAAAGTCTTCCAGAAGGAGTTGTTGCAGAAGCTTTTATTGACCGAGGAAAATTGGTTGATAATGCCATCGGAACGGTGACAAAAAACTTATTAGAAGGAGCTTTAATTGTCATTTTTGTATTGATTCTGTTTTTAGGAAATCTCCGTGCAGGATTAATTGTTGCTTCTGTAATTCCGCTTGCGATGCTTTTTGCTATTATTTTAATGAATCTTTTTGGCGTAAGCGGAAACTTAATGAGTTTAGGTGCAATTGACTTCGGAATTATCGTAGATGGCGCCGTAATTATTGTGGAAGCAACGATGCATCATTTGCAGAAATTCAAAAACAAAAAAGAATTAACACAAGAAGAAATGGATTCTGAAGTCTACAATTCGGCTTCAAAGATTAGAAATAGTGCCGCTTTTGGTGAAATTATAATCTTAATAGTTTATCTGCCAATTTTAGCCTTAATAGGAACTGAGGGAAAAATGTTTAAACCAATGTCAATGACAGTTGGTTTTGCCATTATTGGTGCTTTTATTTTGTCGTTAACTTATGTTCCGATGATGAGTGCTTTGTTTTTATCTAAGAAAACAGAACACAAAGAAAACTTTAGCGACCGCATGATTTTATGGCTCGAAAATCTGTATATGCCTTTACTGAAAAAAGCTTTAGAATTTAAAAAAGTTGTGCTTGCAGTCGCCATCGGATTATTCGCCTTGAGCGTTATTATTTTTCAAAATATGGGAGGAGAATTTATTCCAACAATCGAAGAAGGTGATTTAGCAATGAATGCCACAATTATGACTGGAAGTTCGCTGACGCAGACTATTGAAACCACGACAAAATATGAGCAGATTTTAAAAGCAAAATTTCCAGAAATCAAAACGATTGTGAGCAAAATCGGAAGTGGTGAAATTCCGACAGATCCAATGCCGATTGAAAGCGGCGATTTGATTATTGTTTTAAAAGACAAAAAAGAATGGCATGGAAAATACCATAATTGGGAAGATTTGGCAAATGCGATGAAAGAAGAAATGGAAGTGATTCCAGGCGTTAATATTGAAATTTCGCAACCTATTCAGATGCGTTTTAACGAATTAATGACGGGAAGCCGTTCTGATATTGCTATAAAAATATTTGGCGATGATTTAGAAATTCTAGATGCAAAAGCAACGGAATTAATTTCGAAAATAAAAAGTATTGAAGGCGTTGGCGATTTAAAGGCCGATAAAGTAACAGGTTTGCCTCAAATTACCATTAAATACGATTACAACAAAATCGCCTTATACGGCTTGAATATTTCGGATATCAATCAGATTATTCGTTCTTCATTTGCAGGCGAAAGTGCTGGAAAAATTTATGAAGAAAGCAAACGATTTGATGTTGTGGTTCGAATGAACGAAGACAATCGTGCCGATATTACCGATGTTAGTAATTTGTTTATTCCACTTCCAAACGGACAGCAAGTGCCGCTTGCTCAAGTTGCTTCAGTTGAATATGAGCAAGGTCCGGTGCAGGTTATTCGCGAAGACGGAAAAAGAAGAATTACTGTTGGTTTAAATGTTCGTGGTCGAGATATTCAAAGTGTAGTTGAAGAAATTCAACAGCGTTTGGATAAAAATTACAAACTGCCGTCTGGCTATTTTATAACCTACGGCGGACAATTTGAAAATTTAATTAAAGCTTCAGAAAGACTTCTTATAGCATTGCCAGTCGCTTTGGGATTAATTTTGGTACTGCTTTATTTCACATTTAATAGCATCAAACAAGCTGTTCTAATTTTTACAGCCATTCCACTTTCTGCAATGGGTGGAGTTTTAGCTTTGGTTTTAAGAGGAATGCCGTTTAGTATTTCGGCAGGAATTGGATTTATTGCGCTGTTCGGAATTGCCGTTTTAAACGGAATCGTTTTGATTTCCTATTTCAATCAACTAAAAACAGAAGGTATTACAGATCCGTTGCAACGTGTTTATATCGGAACAAAAACGAGATTAAGACCCGTTTTAATGACTGCTGCTGTAGCTTCTTTAGGGTTTTTACCAATGGCTTTATCTACAAGTGGTGGAGCAGAAGTACAGAAACCTTTGGCAACTGTTGTTATTGGAGGTTTATTCTCGGCAACATTATTAACGCTAATCGTTTTGCCGATTTTGTATTTATTGCTGGAACGTGGATTTAAACGCAAAGAGCGCTAAGATTTACCAAAGCACACAAAGAAAAATTTAAAAGAAATCACAATGAATTTAATATATAAAATCAAAGCAATTTCCTTTGCGAACTTTGCGAAAAATCTTTCGCGAACTTTTCGTTTAATTGCGTTCCTTTTGATCACAATTGCTTCACAGGCACAGCAAAAAATATCTTTAGAAAAAGCAATAGAACTCGCCAAATCAAACAATATCGACTTAAAAATAGCTGACAAAGAAATAGAAAAACAAACTGTTCTTAAAAAAACAGCTTTTCAGCCAGATCCGCTTCAGGTACAATATCAAGGCGGACAGTTTAATAGCGTCGATTTTGATCATAATGTTTCAGTACAACAGTTTTTCCCGTTAGGAAATATTACAAAAGCGAATAGACAATTGCAGGAAGAATTGGCAAAATTGGCAGAAAAACGAAAAGCTTTATCTTCTTATGAAATTGAAAAAGCGGTGACTTTGGCGTATTATCAATATTTGTACGGAATTTCGATTCAGAAATTAAACTCAGAATTAAATGATATTTATACCAAATTTCTAAAGAATGCTGAACTTCGTTTTAAAACTGGAGAAAGCGGAAATATTGAAGTGATTAGCGCCAAAGCGAAAGTCAAAGAAATTGAAACGCAAAAAGCACAATTAGAATACGATTTGGCGATTTATCAGAAACAGCTTCAGTTTTTTATTCAAACCAATGAAAATATAGTTCCAGATCAGAATACGGCTTTGCAGTACACTTTTGTAGAAAGTCAGCAAAATACAAAAGCAGAAAGTTTGTTGACCGATTTTTACCAACAGCAGATTTCTGTTTATCAAAAAGAAGCTGGAACTTTTAAAGCTTTGAGAACGCCCAAAGTTGGTTTAGGTTATTTCGCGCAGACGATAAATACCGAATCTTTATTTCAAGGTTTTACAGCTGGATTACAAATTCCGTTGTTTGGAGGAGTCAATACAACGAAAGCTAAAGCAGCAGAAATAAGCATTTTGCAATCGCAATTGGCTTTAGATAAAAACAAAATGATTTTGAATCTCCAGCAAGAAGAATTGCGAAATAACTTCGAAAAACAGCAAAAAAACTTAACCTATTTTCAAAATGAAGGTTCGCAATATGCCAATCAGATTATTGAGACTGCACAGAAAAGTTACGCCAACGGCGATATGAGTTATTGGTCGTATATCAGTTTTTTAAATCAGGCAATAGATATTAAAAAACAATTTGCAGAAGCAACACACAGCTACAATCAAAGTGCCATCGAACTTCAATTTCCAACCATCAAAAACAATTAAAAATGAAAAATATAGATAATAGTTTAACCGCAGATTTAACCGCAAAGTTCGCAAAGAAAAAACGCAAGGTTCGCAAAGGAATAAAACTTGGCGTCCTTTGCGGAATCTTTGCGCTCTTTGCGGTTAACTTAAGCTGTAACGAGAAAAAAACAGAAGAACCAAAAGAAGAAGAAAAATCGACAACAGAAGTTTCTTTAACTGAAACTCAATATAAAACAGTTGGTATTGAAACTGGATTTGTAGAAAACAGAAACCTTAATAAAATCATTAAAGCAAATGGCTACACAACAGTGCCTCCGCAAAATTCAGCCGAAGTTTCTACTTTAATCGGCGGAACAGTAAAAGATATTTATGTTTTAGAAGGCACATTTGTAAACAAAGGAAAAGTTTTAGCAACGATTCAGAATCTGGAAGTAATTGAAATGCAGGAAGAATATCAGTCTGCAACAGCAAATGTGGAATATTTACAGTTAGAATACAATCGCCAGAAAACGTTGAGCGACGAAAATGTAAATCCGAGAAAGACATTTCAGGAAGTAAAAGCGAAATTAGCAGCTGAACGCGCACGTGCGCAAGCAGCAAAAAATAAATTGGATGCTTTGCATGTTTCTACAAAAGGAAGCTCGTCTTTAGTTCCAATTGTATCGCCAATAAATGGTTACGTTGGAAAAATCAATATTGCTAAAGGCGCTTTTGCAAATACAGGAATTTCTCTTTTTGAAGTGGTAGATAATAGTCAGATGCATTTGGATTTAAATGTTTATGAGAAAGATTTAGGTTCGATATCCATAGGTCAGGTGATAGATTTTGTGTTGACAAATCAGTCTAATAAATCTATTAAAGGAAAGATTTTTGGAATCAATAAATCTTTTTCTAATGAAAGTAAAACAGTTGCCGTTCATGCTAAAATTGAACCTGGAGATGCAAAAGATTTAATTCCTGGAATGTATGTTTCGGCTAATATCAACATAACAAACACTACAGTTCCTGCATTGCCAAAGGATGCAGTTGTTAGAAATGCAGATAAGTATTTTGTTTTTGTTCAAGAAGATGAAAAAGCCGAACAAAAACATGATCATAAAGAAGGTGAAAAAGAAGAAATTCACGAACAAGAAGTCCATTTTAAAGCTGTAGAAGTAATTCCAGGAACAACAGATTTAGGTTTTACAGAGGTTAAGTTTGTGAATCAAATTTCGGCAAATGCTAAAATTGTGACAAAAGGCGCGTTTTATCTACTTTCTGCAATGAAGGGCGGAGGAGAGCATGAGCATTAACTTTTTGAGGTTCTAAGGTGCTGAGTTGCTAAGGAACTGAGGTTTTTTGTTGGAGTGAAATTTGCTCGCAAAGCCTCAGAGTCACAAAGTTTTATTAGAAAACTAGATGCCTTATTTGTCATTTCGACGAAGGAGAAATCTCACTAGAAACTCCACATTGAAAATCGTCAATCTTTGTCGAGTTACGAGTGTGATTTCTCCTTCGTCGAAATGACATAAAATGAGAAAAAACTTTGCGACTTAGTGCTTTGCAATAATAGACTTTACCACAAAATGCTTAAATTTAGAGCATTATTTAAACAATAACTTCAGGTATTTGAAACTTTAAAACCTGAAACCTGAAACAAATAATAATGATACATCAAGATAAAGAAGTAAAGAATACAAAAAATAAAGCAAAACCTTCCTGCTGTTGTTCGCACGACGAACCTGTACATTCAGAAAATGACGGGCATGATCACGGACACGAAGGTCACGATCACGAACATAACGTTGAAGGCAGTTTGTTTAAGATGTTTCTGCCTTCCATAATTTCCTTTATTTTATTAATTATCGGAATTGGTTTTGACAACTATTTTCCGCAAGATTGGTTTACTGGATATGTTAGAATTGCTTGGTATGTAATTGCTTATCTTCCAGTTGGAATTCCTGTTTTAAGAGAAGCTTATGAAAGCATTGTAAAAGGCGATGTTTTCTCCGAATTTTTTCTGATGTGTATTGCTACAATCGGCGCATTTGCAATTGGCGAATATCCAGAAGGAGTTGCTGTTATGCTGTTTTATACGATTGGAGAAACTTTTCAAGGAATGGCAGTTAGCAAAGCAAAATCGAGTATTAAAAGCCTTTTAGATCAGCGCCCAGATGAAGTGAATATCTTGGAAAATAACATTCCTGTAAAAGTAAAAGCCAAAGATGTGCAGATTGGTGCCATTATTCAGCTAAAAGCGGGAGAAAAACTAGGTTTAGATGGCGAATTATTGTCAGATTCGGCTTCATTTAATACTGCAGCTTTAACGGGAGAAAGTAAACCAGATACTAAAAAGAAAGGAGAAACCGTTCTGGCAGGAATGATAAACGGAAATACTATTGCAGAAGTAAAAGTAACAACCGCTTATAACGACAGTAAATTGTCTAAAATTCTAGAATTAGTTCAAAACGCGACAACTAAAAAAGCTCCAGCAGAATTATTCATTAGAAAGTTTGCTAAAATCTACACGCCAATTGTGGTTTATCTTGCAATCGCAATTTGTTTGGTTCCGATGCTATTTGTAGACAATTATGTTTTTTCAGATTGGTTGTACAGAGCTTTGGTTTTCTTGGTTATATCGTGTCCGTGCGCTTTGGTTATTAGTATTCCGTTGGGGTATTTTGGCGGAATTGGTGCAGCGAGCAAAAACGGAATTCTCTTTAAAGGAAGTAATTTTTTAGACAGTATTTCGACCATTCAAAATGTTGTGGTAGACAAAACTGGAACGATGACCGAAGGCGTTTTTAAAGTTCAAGAAGTCATTATAAAACCCGATTTTGATAAAGAAGAAATCTTGAAGTTGGTGAATGTTTTAGAAAGCCGAAGCACACATCCTGTTGCAACGGCGATTCATAATTTTGTTGGACAAATTGATTCTTCAATTGAATTGAAAGAGATTGAAGAAATTTCTGGACACGGATTAAAAGCTTTTTTTAATGGAAAAGAACTATTTGTTGGGAATTTCAAATTGCTTGATAAGTTTAATATTCTATATGATATTGATCCTTCAACAATAGTTTACACGACAATTGCGATTGCTTACGAAGGAAAATTTGCAGGTTATTTAACGATTGCCGATGAAATAAAAGAAGATGCCAAAGAAACCGTTTCGAAATTAAAATTCCTTGGAGTAAAATTAACGATGTTGAGCGGAGATAAAACGAATGTTGTTCAATTTGTTGCGGATAAACTCGGAATTGCAAATGCATTTGGAGATTTACTTCCAGAAGACAAAGTCAATAAAGTCAACGAAATTAAATCTAAAAACGAAACTATTGCTTTTGTTGGAGATGGAGTAAATGATGCACCCGTAATTGCTTTAAGTACAGTTGGAATTGCAATGGGAGGTTTAGGAAGTGACGCCGCAATTGAAACCGCCGATGTCGTGATTCAAGATGATAAACCAAGCAAAATTGCAATGGCAATTAATATTGGAAAACAAACGAAAAAGATCGTATGGCAGAATATTACACTAGCTTTTGTCGTAAAAGCTTTTGTCTTGATTCTTGGCGCTGGCGGACTTGCTACCATGTGGGAAGCAGTTTTTGCTGATGTTGGTGTAGCGTTGTTGGCGATTTTAAATGCGGTTAGAATTCAGAAGATGCGGTTTTAGTTTGATTAAATTCTGTCTTATTTTGATATATTTTTGATTTTAATAAGGTATAGAAAATATGACGAATAAGTAATTTTGTAAAATTCATAAAATTTTTTTCAATAAAAAATGAAAATAAATGAGTTATACCAAATTAAAAAAAGAAATTGAAAAGTATTATAAGCAAAATGGTATGTCATTTTACTATAATGCTTTAACAACAACTAAAGAAGAGCAAGAATCACATTTAAAAAGATATGATGAGATAAGAGATATAGTTGTAAAAAAATGGATTGAAGAAAAGAGATATAAAGAACTCATTTCATGCGCTCACGGTGGATGGTTTACTTATGAAGAATTTACAAAACCTTTAGAAGAATATTTTGTAAAAGAGAATTTGGTTTCATATTTAAAATTTTTATGCGAAAGAGAAATTAGATTTAAAATTGAAAATACAATTACTTGCTTAAAAGAATTGGAAGAAGATGATCCAAAAATAACCAATGATATAATTATTAAATACGATAAGGATTTATATTGTGATGTTAGTAGATTTTATAGTTTTGAAAGTACAGTAAAATATAGAAGAAAAACTTTAGATTTATTAGATAAATACATTCTTATTTTAATGAAAACCAAAGAAAAAGATTATTTAAAAATTATAGAAAATATTCGAGAAAAAGTTTATAATCTTTCAATAAAAAAAGCTGATTTAAAATATATAAAGCATAAAATTTAATATTTCTATTTCATAAAAAAAAAGCCCTTTTCAAACGAAAAGGACTTTTAAGATTTGCAAAATACTTGGGGCAAAATACAAATCATTTTTAACTAAATTATTTCGGCATTTCTGGAATTATAATTCTTCTTGTTGGTGTGCTTAAAGTTTCAATAAATGCTAATAAATCACTGATTTCTTCTTTGCTTAAGTCTAATTTTCTTAACATCGGATCTGATTTTGGAATTAGCGAATCTCTCGCTGTTCCTAAATATTTTTTTTGAACAGGAGAAGGATTTCCTAAATTGTATAATTCTACAACATCCAATAAACTTGGAAAATGTCCGTGATGCATCCAAGGTTTTGTGTTTACGACTTCGCGAAGTGTCGGCGTTCTGAATTTGCCAATATCTTTTACATCTTTAGTCACATTATAACGTCCGAAATCTTCGTTTTTTGTGCCGAATAAAGTTTGTCCGTCATTATGAAACTGATTATCGCTGAAATACGGCGTGTTATGACAATTGATACATTGCGCTTTGGTTCTAAACAAATGCATTCCTTTGACTTGCTGATCGGTATAAATATCTGATTTACCGCTTACAAACTGATCAAATTTACTTTTCGGACTGTTAATTGATCTTTCGAAAGTAGCAATGGCATATTGAATGCGTTCTAAAGTCACTTTTTTATCTCCAAATGCAGCGGTAAAGAGCGAATTATAACCTTTTATTTTAGCAATTTTATCAACGGCAATCGTCAGCTTTTCATTCATTTCTAAAGGATCTGAAACTGGAAATTGCGCTTGATCTTCTAAACTTGAAGCGCGTCCGTCCCAAAATAGCGAAGTGGCATACGCCGAATTTAAAATTGTCATAGAATTGCGTTTTCCAGTTTGACGATCATGTCCAAAAGAACGCGTTAAATTGTCTGTCCAACCCAATTCTGGATTGTGACAAGAAGCGCAAGCAATTTGTCCGCTTCGTGATAATCTCGGATCAAAAAACAAAATCTTGCCCAAACTTTCTTTTTCCTTAGAATACGGATTATAAGCAGGATATGGAACAGCGGGAAGTACGCCAATATCTTGAAATTTAGATTTGTCAACGTTTTGATGTAATTCTGCAGCAGGCCATTTCGAAGAATCTCCGCTGGAATACAATTTTCGCAATTCCTGAATATCAATATAATCAGGATTTTCCACGCTTTTATAAGCTGTTAAGCAAAGCAGGAAAAGGAGAGGGAAGATTAGTTTTTTCAATTCTTTGTGTTTTTTTGTTTTTGTGTTTGTTTGTTTGTTTTGTTTCAGGTTTCAAGTTTCAAGTTGCAAAAGAACGTGAAACGTGAAGCCTGAAATTTGAAACCTGAAACTTCTTTTTGACGCCAAAAGCTTTGTCAAAGTTTTAAACGTTGACAAAGCTGCAGATATTAACCACTAATAATTAACAATTTACAATTATAAAGTGACTTCTTTCGGACACGGAATACTTAAAGCTGCTGGCTTAGTGTAAACTCTATTATTGTACATTCTATATTGTGTCGAAACTGTTCCTCCAAACAGTTTGTCGTTTGTTAATTTTAATTCAAATGAAATTTCATATAAACCATTGCTGATTTCTTTATAAGTTCCTTCTCCAGAAATTGCAATAACATGCGTATTTGTCACGCTAGATCCAATTGTAATATCTTGTGGAATAACCAGAACAGTTCCTTGTGTTTTGCTATTTCCGTTTGCTGGGAAAAATTCTAAAGCTGAGGTAATATTAAATCCTGGAGAAATTGCAGCAGAATTACTTTCGTTAGAAAACCATCTTTTTAAACCAAAAGAATTGACAGTATTTGTTCCGCTGGCAACATTAAATCCGATTTTAAAGGCATCGTGATACACATCATCATTTGGATTTGCAGTTCCTTTATCGCTGTACAAAATAGCATTTTCGTTATCTTTTGTCACTACAACTGGAAAAGTCAAAGCGTTGAAAGTTTGCCAAGAACAAGTTCCATTGTTGTTAAACCAATGTTCTCCGTACGTCAAATAAAAAGCATTTGTTGGATCTGTGAATTTTGATGCTGGATTGGCTTGAATATCTCTTGGCGATTTTATTGGTTTTACAACAGTCAAACTAATACTTCCGGTAGCGTTATAATTTGGCGTATTAACCAATGTTATTTTAGATTCGTAACGAGCGTCATCATTCTGAATATCTTCTAAAAGAGTCAAATGGTAAGTGATTGAATTTCTATTATCTCCAAAATCGTCGTGCGTTAAAGAATATTCAAAACCATTTTGAAATTTAAAAATAGAAGCATTTTCTATTTCCGAAGGGAAAAATCCGTTAGGAAAATTTACTTTAAAATCAACAGTTTCGCCAACTTCTCCTTTTATAACAAATTGATTTACTGGAAAAGTGTAATTGGTTGTAATTGCTGCCAAATCAATTTTGAAAGTATCATAAGGATATTCAGTATTTAGATTTCCGATATGAATTTCGGGATCAGAAACAGTTTCTAGTTTTAAAGTAATACTTTGGTTAGCAGTCCATCTTTTGTCAAAAGAAACCGCTATAGTATCCGTTAGTTTATTTCCCTGAAAAGTTAATTGATTCACAGGATTTACTGTAAAACTCTCATTATCATTTGTTGATGAAACCGCACTAAAATTGGCTGTTACACTATTTTTTAAATTTCGAGCAGTTAAAGCAACAGGCACTTTCAGCGTTTTTACAGAAGTATTTAGGTAATTTGACTGAGGCACTAAACTTCCGTTTACAATTGGATATTCTACAGGTGTATTGTCACTTTTTACCAAGAAATTAAATCTTATAAAAGGATCAATTTCAGAACCTAATTTATAGTCATCTTTTGAACATGAAGTAAATAATATGGCTATAAACAATATGCTAAATATCTTAATACGAGTCATTTTGTTGTAAGTTAGGGTTAAGATTAGTATTATAGGTTGGTATCGGAAGAACAAATTTTAGAGAAGGATAAGTCAAACTGCAGTTTGTTGAAATACAGCCATCAGTTCTTGAAATATTTTTATGATTTCGAACTAAATCAAAAAATAAATGACCTTCAAAACAAAGTTCTTTTCTTCTTTCTAAAAGAATATTCTCTTTCAGATTCGTGGTATTTGTTAGTAAAGTAGCATTTGCACGAGCACGAATGATATTTATGTCTGCCATTGCAGCGTCAGATCTGTTGGTTTCTAAAGCAGCTTCGGCACGAATTAAATACATTTCACTTAATCTAAAAGCAACATAACCAGCATTATCTTGATATTTTTTAGTGAAATTATAATTTACATTTGTAAGAACGCCATTTACTAAAGTCTGCAAAGGCTGTGTAAGAAATAATTGTTTTCTTAAGTCGTTGGTTTCGTACAAATTAACCAAATCGTTTGAAGCGACATATCGCTGATAACTTGTAGATGTTGTATAGCCAAATACTTGTGACATAGAAGACATCACCATATCTTCAGAATCTCTTCTGGTAGCAAATTCAAGTAAAATTTCAGACACAGGAAGATCCGGCTGCGTCCATTGCGCAACATAATCTGCAGAAGCAGATAAAGTTACTCCAGAAGTTGTAATTACATCATTTGCTGTTGTATACGCATTATTCCAGTCACCTTTTTGCAAATACACACGCGCTAATAATGCTTTTGTATTATTTACATTAAATAAAGAATAAGTTTGACCTGGAAGCAGTGATTGAGACGAATAATTGTCAATTGCTGTCACTAAATCATTTATAATAATCGAATAAGTTTCTGCGACTGTTTTTCTTGCAGGATATTTTATTCCGGCTTTAATAGATTCAGTATTGCAAACAATTCCTAAATGAGAAGCATCTGAAGTATATTTATAATCTTGGCTGTATACAAGAGAAAGCAAAAAATGCGCATAAGCTCTAACCGTTAAAGCCTCTGCCTTTATTTGATTTTTCTCTGCTTGAGTTGCATCGGTTAGGGCAGGAGTATATTCTAAAATTAAGTTCGCCTGATTTATAATATCATAACTTGTATCATAAAATGTTTTAAAATTACTTGTCAGCGCTTGATCATCAAATGAATATGCTTGTTCGACGTTTATTGGCGGAGAAATCTGACCTCTGCTGTTTCCTGAAGAAACAGGCGCAAATTTGATGTTTCCTCCTTGAAGATCTGCGTAAACGGCATAACGTTCTCCGCGCATATTAGCTTCTAGTTCATAGTAAAGTCCAGTTAATGCTTGCAAAACTCCTTTTTTGTTTTGCAAAAGCTCGTCTATAGAAGTTTGTGTTCCTGGTTCTTGTTCTAAAAAGTCACTACAGCTTTGCAGTGAGAAAATCAGGAAAAATATAAATAGGTATTTTGAATATTTCATGTTCTTAAAATTTAGCATTAACTCCCAGCGAGATGGTTCTTGCCTGTGGATAAGTAAAACTGTATTCTCTTACTCCGTTCATTCCTTTTGGACTTTTCTCTTTGTACCAATAGGCAACATTTGTCGCATCTGCAAAAACAGAAAGAGTGTCTAAGAAGGTATTTTTTAACGGTACATTATAACTTAAATTAACATTGCTGATTCTGATATAAGTTGCATCATACATATATTTACTTAAATTAGAAAGCTGCGGAGAAGAAGTTACAGCAGATTGCGAAACAATATCTCCAGGATTTCTCCAATGATCGTATGCATTTACAGAAAGGTTTCTGTTAAAAGTATTCGAGTATTTATCTACCAGCACATCAGAAACTAAGAAGTCACCTCCAATTTGGTAATCTCCTCTAACAGATAAAGTTAAATTATTGAAAAAAGTAAAACTATTGTAAAAACCTCCGTAAGCATCTGCTTGTCTGTCGCCAATTGGTTCCCAATCTGCGATAGTATACAATTCACCGTAGGTTTTGGAATCGTATATTTTACCATTTTTTTCAATAAGATCACGACCAGTTGCAGGATCAACGCCAGCCCATTTAATTCCCCAAATAGTACTAGTGCTGTAACCAATTTTTTGCGCTAAAGCTATATTTGCTAATGAATAGTCGCTTCCTAAACCTTTTAAATCGGTTACTTTACTGTCAATTGTAGAAATGTTAAATGCGGTTGTCCATTTAAAAGCATTAGATTTTATCCATTTAATTCTTGTAGTAACTTCAAAACCTTTATTGTACATGCTTGCGGCATTTAATTGTACAGAAGAATAACCTGTTTCAGTCGGGACATCTCTTGTCGCAATCAAATTAGTTTTGTTGTCATAATAATATTCTACAGATAATTCAACTCTGTTGAAAATATTAAAATCAAAACCAGCGTTAAATTTGGCGTTTTTTTCCCAAGTTAAATTACCGTTTGGAGCGTCGCCAGTAGTTGCTCCGATTCCGCCATTGTAAGCATTTTGACCAATATTATACAAACCTTTAGAGCGGTAAGAACCAATTCTAGAGTTTCCAGTTGTACCGTAACTTGCTTTTAATTTTAAGAAATCAATCCAAGAAGCAGAATTAAGAAAGTTTTCATTGCTAATAATCCATCCAGCACCGATACCGCCATTATTTGCCACATTCGTATCATCTCCAAAAACAGAGCTTTCATCACGACGATAATTGGCTAATAAAAAGTAACGTTTTTTATAATTATAGTTTAATTGTGAGAATAAAGAAACTCTCGAATTATAACTGATTTCACCTCTAAAAGATTGTCCAGCTTTAGATTCATCTACATTTGGTGTAGCAGGATTATCGTCTCTTATTGCATCTGTAATCTTATTTAGTACGCCTGGATTTACGTATCCAACTCCAGATGAATAATGAAAATCGGTTTTATCTTCACTAAGTTCAAAACCAAGAACACCGTCAATACTATGATTTTCTGTAATATCTTTATTAAATAAAGCTTGTCCTTGCCAATTCCATTTTGTAGAATTTCTTTCGTTTAATAATCTACGTCCCCAAGCTGGATATAAAATTCCTCCAAGCGTAAAAGAACCGTTAAACTGACCGCTTTCATTTGCTCCAGAAAAATAGCGATCTTGATCTTTATCACTATAATCCATACCAAAAAGAGTCGCAAATCTGATATTATTATTCAATTTATAAGACAAATTAAGACTTCCTAAAAGACCAAATGTCTGCGTTTCATTTTTATTTTGTTGAATTGCCGCCAACGGATTTCCAGCTGTAGCGCCGCTTACGCCTAAATTTGAAAAAGTTCCGTCTGCATTATATGGAGAAAGCGTAGGAAGATAAGCAAATCCGTAAAAAATATTTGGAGCGTCTTTCTGTACAAAACTCGGATTTAGCATTAAATTGATATCCCATTTTCCAGAGCTGTACCCTAAATTGATTCCCGCATTTAACTGTTTTGTATCGTTACCCATTTGAGGTTCATCAATTTTGGTATAACTAACATTTGTTCGATATGAAAATTTTGAAGTTGCACCAGAAACATTAAAATTGTATTTATTGTAAATACCAGCGTTGTTTAGTAAGTCAAACCAATCGGTATTAATTCCATTGTAAGCAAATGGAACATAGTTCGTTGTTGTATTTTTTAAGTATTGGTTTCTTATTTCGGTATATTGTTCACCGTTTAAGTATTTAATCTGATTAATTGCAGAAGAAACCCCAAGCTGATTAGAAAAACCGAATTGAGTTTTCCCTTTTTTTCCTTTTTTGGTGGTAATCAAAATAACGCCATTTGCACCATCAGCACCGTAAATACCTACTGCCGCAGCATCTTTTAAGACAGAAATAGTTTCTATATTTTCTGGAGCAATTTTCATTAACGGATTAGTCAGATTTTCAGCAAAAATTCCAGATCCGTCAAAATCACCGCCATCGATAGCATATTCTTCACTCATCACAACGCCATCAACGATAATTAATGGTTGTGAAGAAGTTCCAGTAATTGCATTGGTTAAAGACGATAATGTTCCTTTACCACGTATATTAATTTTAACAGGACCACCAACACCAGAAGTATTTTCTACCATAACTCCAGCAATTTGACCTGTAATCATTTTGTCGAAACTTTCAGAAGCTTGTTCTACCGCAATATCTTTTGCATTTAATGTTGAAATACTCCCAACAATTTCTTCTTTTAATTTAGTAGTTCCATAAGAAGACGTAATAATAACCGGATTTAATTCGTCTGCTGATTCTTGCAAGAAAAAAACAAAATTCTTTTTATCGTCTGCTTTTTGAGATTGAGATTCCATTCCTAAAAAACCTACCTCAAGAACAAGATTCGGAATATCATTTCCTTTTAACTGATAAACAAACTTTCCGTTAAAATCGGTTATAGCGCCCATTCCAGTTCCTTTTACACGAATTGTAGCGCCAGGAAGCGGTTGTTTGTCTTTTGCATTATAAACTGTTCCCGTAATAAAACGCTCTGTTTCTTGAGCAGCGCTAGAATCGTTAGAAGTATTGGAATTGGTCAATAAAACCTGCTTTTTCTGAATATAAAACGAGATATTTTTTCCGTTAAATAATGTCGTCAAAGTCTTTTCTAAAGAAGCATTATCAACATTAATATCTGCTAATTGTTCGGTATCAATTTTTCGAGCGTTATAAATAATTCTAAAATCGGTTTGCTCTTCAATCGATTTGATAATTAGACTTATAGGTTTATTTTTTACATGTAATGTAATAGTTTTATTTTGAGAAAAAGCCGAAAAACAGGATAAAAGAAAGCCTAAGAAAAATAGAATTTTTCTTGAATTGGGATGTATCGTAAATGTCATGTTTTATTTAGTTATGGAAAATTGGTGTAATAGTAATTGTGTTTTGTTTAATAGAATAATTAAATGGCGTGTCGCGTTTTAACAGCTCTAAAATGTTTTCTACGCTAGATTCGCTAATTTTTATTGAACCTGTAAAACTCTGTTTGGCCAAAACAGCATTTTCGTTGATGATTTCAACGTCGTAGGTACGTTCAATAATTTTGACAATTGATGAAAATGGGGTATTTTGAAATGCAAGTTCGCCTTGAGTCCAAGCTTCGTAAAATGAGGTGTCCACTGTTTTGGTGATCATTTTTTTGGACTCGCTTTGCCAAACAGCCATTTGGTTTGGCTTAAGCAAAACTGCATTTAAAGAATTGTCTTTTTCAGACATTTGTATGCTTCCTTCGACCAAAACACTGCTCACGGTTTTGTCTTCAGGATAAGCACTTACATTAAATCTTGTTCCGAGAACTTCTATATCAACTTCATCAGAATGAACAATAAACGGATGTTGTTTGTCTTTAGCAACTTCAAAAAATGCTTCACCGGATAAATAAACATTTCTTTTTCCGTTAATTCCAAATTGTTCCGGATAGCGCAAAGTTGTTCCAGAATTTAAACTCACAAGGGTACCGTCTGAAAGTTTAAGTTTGAATGTTTTCCCGTAAGGAACTTTTAGCGTATGATATAAAACTTCTTTGTCGAGAACTTTTCCAAAATACATAATTTGGTCAGGAAATTTTCTGGCAATCAATTCGCCTTTGTCATTAACCAAAGCGTTCAGTTTTTTTTCAGAAAAGTATTCTAATCTTCCATCGCCTAATTCTAGAACAATTTCTTTAGAATCATTTGTTCTTTCATTAAAATAAAAAGCAAGCCTAGCTAAACCAATACATACAACAAGAACGGCCGCGTATTTAAAATACTTTCTAATGTTGCTTTTTGGTTTTAAAGTAACAACAGGAACTTCACGTGAAATAGTTCCAGTAAGCGCTGTTAAAGCCCAAGTCTTTTTTAAAGTTATAAATTCCTTCTTGTTTTCTTCTGATGCATCAATCCACTCAAAAAGTTGTTCAACTTCTTGTTCAGATGCTTCATTAGACAAGTATTTATAAATTATTTCCGATGTCATAAATGCGTTTTTAAACTTCTCGCTATTATTAGTACACTTCAGAATTAAAATACCCTACCTTTTATTCTTAATTATTATAAATAAGGATAAAAATTAAGAACAAATAATCAGATAATTTGGTTTTTAAAATCTTCAAAGCCTTTGTCATATGGGCTTCTACAGCTTTTAAAGTAACTTCCATTTCTTCTGCTATTTCTGCATTTTTTTTATTTTCAAAGCGTTTTTTTATAAAAACCTCGCGAGTTTTAGGTGGTAATTCACTAATAGATTCTTGAATAATGAGTTCTAATTCTGTTAATTCTAAAGTATCAAATTGCACAGAATTTAAAACTTCGATATTCAATTCTCTTTCCTGATGGTTTAGGATGTCATTCTTGAATCTATCTTTCACTTTATTGTGACGAATTAAATTCAAGCATTTTGATTTGGCGTAGGTATATAAGATAGCCTGAATTCCGTTTAGAGATTCTACACTTTCTTTATTTTGCCAAAGATGTAGTAAAGCTTCTTGAGCTAGGTTTTCAGCTTCATCATGATCATAAATAAACTGAACGCTGAAGGATTGAATTCTCTTAAAATATTTGTCGTAGAAAAACGTATACGCAGTTTCATCTCCGTCCTTAAAGGATTGGAAAAGTTCTAATTCGAAACTGGTATTGTTATTCATTAAGCGGAATTTACTTTGGATAAGCAATATTAAGTAAATTTTAAAAAAAACTCGATTTTGCCTAGAAAGCGGCAAATATAAAAGTTTATTTATATTAATTCTAAATAAAATAAAATTATTGAATGTTTGAAGAAATTTTATTCAGAATAGGTTTAGAAAGAACATTTCTAAGCATAGTATTTGTCATTTCGACGAAGGAGAAATCGCACGAGTTATTCCGTAAAGTGAGTCAGCTTATTTTTTAATTGAATTTTGAGTCTTATTCAAAGTGAAAATTTAGAAAATCGAAGTTTGGATTATAGTTTTTTATTAATTGAATTTTCTTTTCCCTCCTCCATTTCTTTAATTCCTTTTCTCGTGCTATAACCTCATGAATCCAAGTAAATTTTTCATAATAAACTAAAAATTTAATATTATATTTTGCAGCGAATGTATTGACTTTCAGGTCTATATTTTCTTTATGTTTTAAAAGTCTTTGTTTTAGATTGTTTGATACTCCAATGTAAAATGAACTGCGGTATTCATTTGTAATTATATAAATATAATATGTATGAAAACCTGTTTGAGGATTTAGCATTTTATTTTTTTTGTACGAATATACATGTTTTAATTGTTTGCATTATCATTAAATGAATTTGTCAACCTTTGTAGAGTTTTCTAGTGTGATTTCTCCTTCGTCGAAATGACAAAAAATGAGATTAATTTATACTAAAAATGCAAAGTTCGCAAAGCTTTGTTTAAAAACTTTGCGAACCTAATTTTAAAACATAGCCCGAGGTTTCAAACTCAGGAAACGTATCGTTAGATCACATTGCGTCCCAATGGTTGAAAACATTGGCTATATTTACTGTTTTTGAGAAACTTTGCGAACTTTCAAAAGCATTGTTATTCACTAAGCTTAAAAAATCTTAGCGCTCTTTGCGTTAAAATAAAAAAGTAGTGCGATTAAAAAACAGCTTTCGTATTAAAATTCCTCCACCCAAAACCAATCAAAAGTAAAATGAAAAGCAATAAAGGCAAAAAGGTTTTTCCAAAACTAGTTTCTGAGGAATCTTTAAAGGTTTCGACTTTAAAATTCTCCCATTTTTGCTGATAAACCGGAGCATTATCAAAAATTTTCGGATAAAAATACAATCTCATCTTTTCATGAAATTTACTGGTTTCTTTCAAAAATAAAAGCTGATTTGCTAAATCGGAATGCGCGATTTCATTTAATTGTAATTGCGTATGAAGCGTCGGAATAAATTGAGCAATTCTTTGGCTGGCTAGGTTTCGTTGTTGTAATTTAGTTTCTAATTCTTTAGAAAGTACTGCCGATTCGTCGTCGCCCATTTGCTGCATGGCATAATACCAAAGCCAGCTAAATTCTTTGTCTTCTGGAATTTTATAATCTCGAAATTGCGGATAATGTTTGTAGAATTTCTCCATCGTTTCATTTTTATCCGTGTCCCATTTTTCGTGATACGCATTTCGCTGTTTTAAAGTCAATTCTAAAGCTTCTGGAACTTTATATTGATTTACTATATAAGCATTGATTCCTGCTGGAACAATAATGATTAAAAAAAGCCAGATCGTTAATAAAGTAACCGCATTAAAATTGGAATCTTTTTGTAGTGAAACAATAAAGAAACAAACCGCAAACCAAAACAAAATGTATAAAATTGCAATTCCGTAGAAAATGAAAAAAGAAAGATCTAGTGGGATATTTAAGAATAAAACAGCAATAAAAAGCAAAATACTTAATAATACAATTAGGCTTAAAAATCTGATATAGAATAGTTTTAAGATGTAAACAAAAGTGTTTTGACTTTGTGTTGCCACAATTTTCCAAGTTCCGCTTTCTTTTTCTTCAGAAATAATATTGTATGAAAATGAAATTATTAAAAGAGGAAAAAGATAAATCAATATAAAACTAAAATCAATATTTCCTGCCAAAAGATTGTTCGCATTATTAAGTTCAGCATCGTATTTCTGACCTTCTAAACCGCGAATCGTAACACTTTGAATAGACGGATTTACATCGCGCTGTCCAATTGCTAAACTATTGATTGGCAAGGTTTCATTAACCAAAGAAAACTTAATGTAATATAATAAAAGTCCGATTTCGTCTTTATGAAATTCCGCATTTCTCGCGATATGTTCTTTTTGATAAACGGAAGCTTCCTGAATATTATTTTGCTGTTTGCTTTGAAATTGTTTACCAATTAAAAGACTTATAAAACCAATGCACAGCAAGAAAAGCAAACCAATTTTGGTTCCTTTTGACCGAATAAAATTTTTGAATATTAATGACAGCATATTAAATAGCTTTAAGTTTTTGAGCCGCAATTCTAATTAAAATGAAAAGCAGCGTAATCCAGAGAACAATCGAAATAATAGAAATAATTTCGTTTTTTAGAACGGTTTCGATTGGTTTAGGTTCATAATGAAAATCTTCCATATCGGCCCAATGTTCTTTGCCAATTGTCAAAGGTTGATCATTTGATCCAGGCTTTTTATTGCTGATGTATTTAATCTGCAAAGCATTCATTTTCTGAGCCATTTTATAACGATAATCTTCGGCTTGTTTTTGAAAATCGACATAAGATTCGTAATCGGTGTTTGATAATCCCATCGAAAGATTTTTCATCGCGATATACGGATTTAGAAAAGAAACTGTTTTAGAAAAACTGTTCTGTTTTTTATAAATCTTGAGAAGCTCGGCCAAATGTTCGTTGTAAATTCTAGAACTAATTTTTTCGCCTTCGGTCATAATAAATCCAGAATAATTGAACGGAAGTTTCTCAACCGAATCGACTTTGTAAGCGCGTAAAAGCGAATCTTTTATCGCTTTATAATGCGGATCATTCGGATTATGACTGTCGCCTTGTTTTAAAATATCTTTCTCAATATCGCTGTTAAATTGAATTTTTGAAGGCGCTTCATAAATATACGCTCCAATTGCTTGCGTTGTTCTTGGTAAAATAATGGTGAAAAGCAACCAGATTCCGATAAGTGTAATCAATGCTTTTTTTGAAGTTTTGCTAATCGCCGAAATCAAAACAGCAATAACACAGAAGAATAGGAGATAAGCAAAATGAAAAAGTATAAACAAAATCATTTTGATCGTTTCGTCTGCCGTAATGCTAAAATCTTGTAGAAACAGCCAAACTAAAACCAAAACAATTATGGTTGGAACAAAAAGCATCATAATAACGCTCGCAATTCCTAAAGTTTTTCCAAATAAAAGCTGTTTCCAATTGATTCCTTGCGTTAAAAGTATTTTTAAAGTACCATTTTCGCGTTCGTAAGCAATCGAATTGAATCCAAGAAAAAAGATCAATAAAGGCAGTAAAACTTGTAAAACCATGGCAATACTGATTTCTCCAAATCGAAGCATACTGTTTGAAAATCCCGCTTCAGAGAAATTGGCTGTATTTTGTTTGTGCGCTTCAAGGAAAATGGCATTTCCAAAAAAGGGTTCCATTCCGAATTCGAAAACACTTAAAGAAGTACTTTTTCTAAAAGCAAAATTTCCGTAATGCGCCATTCTATGCGGATTTTTATCTGGATTTTTTAACCAGTCTTCTCTCGATTCGTGCTGGTATTTTTCGCTCGTTTCGTTTTGATTTTTATAATTTTTCCAACCCGAAAATGTAGCGTATAAAAGTAAAACACCAATAAAAAGTGTAATAATAAAAACTGCCGAATTTTTAAAAACAGATTGCCTCAAATGTCTGGCAATTAAAAGTTCTGAATGTAATATTTTCATATAAATTAAAATTTATAAGTTACAGTTAAGCTTGCGTTTCTAGGACTTCCAGGAAATAATCTCAAATAATTTTGAGCGCCTAACCAATACGTTTTATTGAGAAGATTTCCAGCATTTGCAGCGATTTGTATATTGCTGTTATTAGGTTTATAATAAAGCGCCGCATCAAAAATCGTAAAGTCAGGAAGTGTAAAATCTCTTGTAAACCAAGGCACTTTGCTGCTTTGATATTGCATTCCAAAACCAATTCCGAAATCGTTTAAAGCAGAATCTGAAGCAAAGTTGTAACGCGTCCAAAAATTGGCGCTATTTTTTGGAGTATTTTGCTTTCTCTGACCAATTAAAGAAGCGTTGGCATCATTTGTAATTTCAGCGTCGATATAACTGTACGAAGCGTTTATTTGCCAATCTGGAGTAATATATCCAGCTAAATCACATTCAAAACCACGGCTTCTTTCTGAACCTCTGGTTATTAGCAAATCTGGGTTTACAGGATCATTGGCGTTCATCAAAATATTACGCTGATTGATTTCGTAGATTGCCGCGTTAAAACTTACGCTGTTGTTAAAGAAAACGGCTTTCATCCCAAACTCTTTCAAATCACTTTCCAATGGTTTAAAAAGACTTCCAGCAGGTAAACTTCCTGTTTGTGGCATCAAAGTCGTTGTATTCGATTGTGGCTGATATCCTTCTAAATAAGTCGTATAAACATTTATTGCACTATTTATGGCGTACGTTATTCCAATTCTGGGTAATAAAGCAGATTTTTTGACTATTAATTCATTATTTGTTTTGTAATTGGTAATATCTTCAAACCATTCGTTTCTCAATCCCAATAAAAAAGTAAATTTTTCCCATTGAATTTGATCTTGAATATAGACTGCATTGGTTGTTGTAAGTGCAGAAGGAAGCGCTGTATGAACATTCATTACATAATCTTGCGTATTTCTCAACGCATAAGAAGGATTGTTCAAATCGAAAAAATTGACGTTTGGTTTCGGTAAAACAACTCCATTAACTGTTACCGTTTGATAGTTTGAGGCATTTGCAGGAACGAAAGAATTGGCAACCGTTCCGTCTTTTAAAAGATATCCTCTCGCGGCATTTTGTCCGCCTCCAATATTTTTATTCCAACTGCTTAAATCGTATCCTGTTAATAGTTTATGATTTAATTTTCCTGTTTTAAAATCAAAATTGAAATAAGCACTCAAATTGTCAACATCCCAATATTGCTGACGCTGTACAAATTGCATCATCGCCAAATTCGTAACAGGCTGATTGTTCATATCAACCGCAAAAGCGTTGTTTGTACGATGTTCCTGAAGGTTTTCTGTCCAAGTTTGTTTCATGTAAGAAGCATTAAAACCAATTTTTGAAGTGAATTTATGAGCCAAATTGGTCATTAAAATCATTTCTTTCGACTTAAAATAATCTCCTGAAGCGCCTAAATTTAGACTTATTGGTGTTTGTTTTAAATTAGTCACGCCTGCAACAGCGCCAAAAATTGGCTGTCCGCGATCTAAAACTCCTGTCATGTCGCTAAGAATCAATTCGGTATTTATGGCCGTTTTTTCATTAGGAATATAAGTGAATGATGGAGAAATCAAAAAAGACTTATTATTTACCAAATCTCGAAACGATTTTGCTTCTTGATACGCCCCGTTTACACGATATAAAAGCGTTTTTGAATCGTTTAATGGGCCTGTAAAATCTAATGTTCCGCGAAGTGTGCTAAAACTTCCAACAGTCAAACTCACTTCTTTTCTGTCAACTGACAAAGGTTTTTTCGTTACCATATTGATGCTTCCACCCGGATCAACAGAAGAAAACGTTGCGCTAGAGGGACCTTTAATCACTTCAACTCGTTCTATATTATTGGTTAACGGTTGCAAGAAGTAATATTGTCTGGTACGCATACCATTAATAATCTGACCTTCTTCATTTTGGCTGATTCCTCGAATTGTGTATTGGTTGTAATAACTGGCAGGAATAACTCCGCTCGCCATTTTTACCACATCGGCGAGGTAAATCGCGCCTTTGTCTGCAATTAATTCTTTTGTTATGCTCGAAATAGACTGCGGAATATCTTTGTTTAAAGATGCCGTTTTTGTAGCCGAAAAAGAATAATCGCTGTTATACTTTCGCGTTGAGCGACCAACAATTTCTACCGTTTGGAGTTCGTTGCGTTTGGCTTCTAAATCCAGAGAATCTTTAGTAATGCTGTCACTAAATTTTTTGTTAGTTTGGGCATTTAAAATAGAAAAAGTGCTTACTAAAAATAGTAAGCAAAATAGTTGTTTCATTTTTTATAGTGATGGAAATCGAGTTTCCTTTTAAACCGTTTGTAAATACAAATCTTCTAGCTCGTTGGCAGAAATTTTCTCTGCTTCAATTACAGTAACCAAGTTGCCCTGATTCATAATTCCGATGTGAGTAGCCACTTCGCGTGCTCTGAAAATATCGTGAGTTGCCATTAAAATTGCCGTTCCGTCTGCCGAAAGCTCTTTTAAAATCTGAGAAAACTCATTAGAAGCTTTAGGGTCTAAACCGCTCGTTGGTTCGTCTAGTAAAAGTACTTTTGCTCTTTTGGCAATTGCGATTGCAATTCCAACTTTTTGGCGCATTCCTTTAGAATAACCGCCCAGATTTTGGTCGTGCGCTTTGGTTTGTAATCCTGCTTTATTTAAAAAATAAACCAATTCTCCTTTCGAATATTTGAAACCCGCCAAAGAAGAGAAGAATTTCAGGTTTTCTAATCCGGTTAAATTCGGATACAGCATTACTGTTTCTGGAATATATGCCACGAATTCCTTTGTCGTTTTAGCGTTTAATTCAACAGGTATATCATTAATTTTTAAAGTTCCTTCTGTTGGTTCGATAAAACCTAAAAACAAGTTGATTGTTGTGGTTTTTCCGGCACCGTTTTGACCTAAAAGTGCAAAAATTTCACCTTCTTTAATCGTTAAATTTAGATCGTTTAATGCAATATTATCGCCATATTTCTTGGTTAGATTTTCTGCTGTGAGCATAATTATTTATGATTTGGATTTTAATTTTTAGAATTGTAAATAATGTTTCAGGCGAGCTTTAATAAGCCTGCCTGAATAATTTCGACAAAATGAATGATAAAAGGTTACTGCGATTTATTCGCGAAAGCATCATTAAAACAGACAAAAAAATGTCTGATTAATGTTATATAAATCAAAATAGATTTCTTTGCTCAGAAAGCAAATTAAAAAAAGAGTAAACTAAAATAAAGTAGGAGGTGCTCTTAAGGCAAACAAACTTCCTTTGAAGAATGTAGAAACTGATTTTGTATAAAAAAATTCAGAGGTATTTTCAATCTGTACTTTCTGAAAAATTACAAATTGATGCGAATTTGGAATGAAAGTGCTGAATGAAAAATGACAAACATGACATTTTGAATCGACTTCATGACTATGGGTTATTTGCTTTTGATTGGCACTTGAGTGATGTACGCAAGGTTTCTCTGAAAGCTGTTTGAAAAAATGCTCGTAAGAATGCACCGTCTGAAACAGCATGGCACACAATACTGCAAAAGAGGCTAGGAAATTTACTAATACGATTCTTTTTTTCATTCAATTGTTTTCTGTGCAATTTTTAAATATCTAATATTGAATTATATAATCGCAACAGAGTTGCAAATATAGTTATCTTATTTATAAATACTATATCTGGAATGTTTTTTATCTTTAATTTTTAGTTCAAGCCCTTTAATTACAATCGTTTCACAGGTTACTGTATAGTAATTTAAAAGTATTATTTCAGAAGAATTGTCTAAATATGTACACAAAAACTTCTTGAAAATTGGTGCAGTATTTTGGATGTTGCCAAATAAAGACATACAAGGTTTTATTATTTTCATTTGTGGCTTTCCAAAAATTGAGCTCGTTTTTACTTGCATTATAAAATTCTTTTTTAAGTACTTTTTTTAACATTCTAAATTAGAAAAAGATTCTAAAATATATATTAGAAAACAAACTAGTTCTCTCGAGAGTATGAGTTAGATATAAACTTATGATTTATAATTAACAGAAAAAATAGTATTAATATGTCAGTTTTTTGTTATAAAATGCAATTTTAACTCGGATTTCGGTTATAATTTTCCTAGTTTTACTGAGGCAGCAGTTTTAAAACTGTTCAATTAAATTAAATTTTAGATTGATATTTATCGCTTTACAATATCAATTTTTCTAACGAGCATTCCGCTCATTTAAAATACAAATGCTTATGAAAATAGGATTAATCGGATTCGGAAAAACTGGAAAATCAGTAGCTTCAATATTATTAGAAAATAAAAAATTCTGCTTAGAATGGGTTTTAAGACAAAGCACAGTTTTAGAACATAGATCGGTACCAGAATTTTTTGGAGTGCAGTCAGACGAACCCGGCTTAATCTATTCAAGTTCAAAAACTACTATTGATGAATTGTTAGAAAAACATCCTGTAGATGTAATTATTGACTTTTCTTCTCATCAAGGAATTTATACTTATGGTGAAGCTGCGGCAAAGAAAAAGGTAAAAATAATTTCGGCTATTTCTCATTATAAAGATAAGGAACTGCAGTTTTTAAAGAAATTAGGACAGAAAACAACCGTTTTTTGGTCGCCAAATATTACTTTGGGAGTTAATTATTTATTGTTTGCCGCGAAGTTTTTAAAGAAAATTGCTCCTTGGGTTGACATTGAAGTCAATGAAGAGCATTTTAAAGCCAAAGAAGGAACTTCTGGAACTGCGATAAAGATTGCTGAAGCGCTTGATGTGGATAAAGAAAATATCAATTCGGTACGTGCGGGCGGAATCGTTGGAAAGCATGAAGTTATTTTTGGATTCCCTTTTCAAACAGTACGAATTATACACGAATCGATTTCAAGAGAAGCTTTTGGAAACGGTGTTATTTTTGTTGCCGAAAATATAAAAGAGAAAGAAAAAGGTTTGTATAATTTTGAAGATATTTTGACACCTTATTTTACTGTTTAGTTATTTGCTACTTGGTTTTGCCACTAAGACACAAAGTTTTTTTCTCATTTTTGTCATTTCGACTGAAAGGAGAAATCCCACTAGGAACTCTACAAAGATTAACGATTATGTTTTTGTAAATACGAGTGCGATTTCTCCTTTCAGTCGAAATGACAAATCGTACGTAGTTACTTCCTAAAAGCCAAAGCTTTCATATATTCTAAATTCATTTTAGCAATTGAAAGTACAGAAATTCCTTGCGGACACTCGATTTCGCAGGCGCGTGTATCCGAACAAGCTCCAAAACCTTCTTCATCCATTTTTTTAACCATTGTCAAAGCACGTTTAGATGCTTCGACTTTTCCTTGAGGCAGTAAAGCCAAATGCGTTATTTTGGCACCAACAAACAAAGCTGCACTTGCATTTTTGCAAGAAGCAACACAGGCTCCACAGCCAATACAAGCGGCGGCATCAAATGCTTCTTCTGCAATTTCATAAGAAATTGGAATACTGTTTGCTTCTGGCGCTTGACCAGTTGAAGCACCGATAAAACCACCAGAAGCAATAATAGAATCAAATGCTTTTCGATCAATTTTCAAATCTCTTAAAACAGGAAAAGCTTTAGCGCGAAACGGTTCAATATAAATAGTATCACCATCTTTAAAACTTCGCATATGAAGCTGGCAGGTGGTTGTATTTTTTAAAGGACCATGAGCGCGACCGTTAATCATTACGCCACATTGACCGCATATTCCTTCGCGGCAATCATGATCAAATTCTATAACGCGTTCGCCTTGCTGAATTAGATTTTCGTTTAAAAGGTCTAACATTTCAAGAAAAGACATATGTTCTGAAACTCCATCAATTTCATAATCTGTCATTTCTCCTTTTGTAGAAGAATTAAATTGCCTCCAAATTTTAAGATAAAGCTTCATAGCATATTAATTAATAATTGATAATTATGAATTGATAATTGTTAATTATCAATTATTTATAGCTTCTAACAGCAAGTTCTACCGCTTCAAAAACTAAAGGTTCTTTGTGCAGTTCAGGTTCGTTTTGATTGCCTTTCCATTCCCAAGCCGAAACGTAACAGAAATCTTCATCATTTCGAACGGCTTCACCATCAGGAGTTTGATATTCTTCTCTAAAATGCGCACCGCAGGATTCTTCTCGTTGTAAGGCATCATAACACATTAATTCAGCTAATTCTATATAATCTGCAATTCGACCGGCTTTTTCCAATTCGCTGTTGAGCGTATTGTCGCCTGTAATTCTTAGATCTTTTTCGAATGAAGCTTTCAATTCTCTAATTTCAATTATCGCTTCTTCGAGATTTTTTCTGTTTCTAGAAAGACCACATTTTTCGTAAAGAAGACGACCTATTTTTTTATGAAAATAATCGGCTGAAAGTGTTCCATTGGTATGTAAAAAACAATCTAATTGTCTTCTGACAGCATTTTCTGCTTCCTCAAAAGCAGGATGAGAAACATCATATTTTGGTGCGTTTAATTCACCTGATAAATAATTCGGAATGGTATATGGAGCAATAAAATAACCATCGACACAAGCCTGAAGCAAAGAATTTGCACCAAGCCGATTAGCGCCGTGATCGGCAAAATTAGCTTCGCCTAAGGCAAATAATCCAGGAATTGTGGTCATTAGTTCATAATCTACCCAAAGTCCGCCCATTGTAAAGTGTGCAGACGGAGAAATAAGCATAGGTTCTTTATAAGCATTTATACCTGTGATTTTTTCGTACATGGTAAAAAGATTGCTGTATTTTACCTCAATTGCATCTTTGCCCTGCGTTTTTATAGCATCCGAAAAATCTAAATAAATAGCGTTTTTCATTGGACCAACGCCATGTCCTGCATCAATTCTTTCTTTAGCAGCGCGCGACGAAATATCTCTCGGCGCCAAATTTCCAAACGAAGGATAGCGACGTTCTAAATAGTAATCTCTTTCTTCTTCGGGAATTAAATTTGCCTTTCTGTCATCATTTGCTGTTTTTGGAACCCAAATTCGTCCATCATTTCGAAGTGATTCTGACATTAAAGTTAATTTCGATTGATTTTCGCCATGTTGTGGGAGCGAAGTAGGATGGAACTGAATCCAACTCACGCCAGCCATAAAAGCACCTTTTTTGTGCGCTCTCCAAACGGCAGAACTATTACAGCCCATTGCTAAAGTCGATAAATAATATACTTTTCCGTAACCTCCAGATGCCAAAACAACGGCATCTGCGGCATAACGTTCGATAGTTCCAGTTTCTAAATTTCTTGCAATTATGCCTTTGGCTTTGCCATCAATGACAACCAATTCGAGCATTTCATGGCGTGTGTGTAATACTATTTTTCCTAGAGCGATTTGCCTTTCTAAAGCTTGATAAGCACCCAATAGAAGTTGTTGTCCTGTCTGTCCTCGCGCATAAAAAGTTCTAGAAACCTGAACACCGCCAAATGATCTATTATTAAGATAACCTGCATATTCTCTAGCGAAAGGAACACCTTGAGCCACAGCATGATCGATAAGATGTGCGGAACATTCTGCTAAACGATAAACATTGGCTTCGCGAGATCTAAAATCACCACCTTTAATGGTATCATAAAACATTCTGAAAGTACTGTCGCCATCGTTTTTGTAGTTTTTGGCTGCATTTACTCCGCCTTGAGCGGCAACAGAATGCGCACGTCTAGCAGAATCCTGAAAACAAAAGGATTGAATATTATAGCCTTGTTCTGCGAGTGAAGCTGCACAGGAAGCACCAGCAAGTCCGGTGCCTACAACTATAATATTTAGTTTTTTTCGGTTTGCTGGATTAACCAATTTCGCTTTAGACTTGTAAAGACTCCATTTATCAGCAAGAGGACCTTCGGGTATTTTTGACTCCATATTTTTAGTGGTTTAAAATAAAGTGCAACAAAATTTTAAAAAGAAACTAAATTGTAAGGAAGTCCTAATTTACTATAAATTATTGATTTACAGTTTAAGAAAGTAAGTATTTTTATATAGTTTTTTAAGATTTAAAATAGAAAAACGATTAGTCATTTCGATTTCCGATAATCTCTTTTCTATGCAAAGTTCCCCAGTCTTTTAATGCCATAATCACATTTGTAAGCGATTTGCTGTGTTCTGTTCTCGAATATTCTACAGTTGGCGGAAAAGTATCGTAAACCGTTCTTATAACAAGTTTATTGATTTCTAAGTCTTTTAATTCTTTAGAAAGCATTTTATCAGTGATTCCGTTAATGTCTTTTGAAATTTCCTTAAATCTTTTTGGACGATCAGAAAGTGCAATTAAAATAGGTAGTTTCCATCTGCCGCTCAAGACTTCTAGTGCATCTCTTACAGGAAGTAATGCCGCCATGCATTCTTTTGGTTTACAGTCTTTTTCTACTATTTCGCTAATGATATCTGCTTTTGCTTCCATGTTTTTTGCTTTACTATCTTCGAGGATAGCGCTATCCTTGAGGATAGTACTATAAAAGAGATAGTAAATGTAAATAAGTTTGTATTGTAAAACAAATGATATACAATTATGAGCCAAAGAATTCTACAAATACTAACTAGTACTAATGGAGAAAATTCATTTAGTAACCAATTATCTAATGCTGTTATCGAAAAGCTAAAAGCAGCAAATCCAAGCAGTACAGTACAAACACTTGATCTTTCTAAAACACCTTTACCATATTTAACAGGTTCACATATAAGCGCAGTTTATACGCCTGCTGAAATACATTCGAAAGAACAGAAATTGGCACTCAAATATTCAGATGATGCAATCGAAAATTTATTAGAATCTGATGTTATTGTGATTGGAGTTCCTTTATATAATTTCGGAATTCCAGCTGTTTTGAAAGGATGGATCGATCAGATTGCTAGAGCAGGCAAGACTTTCAGTTATGCTGACGGATCGCCAAAAGGATTGGTACATAATAAAAAAGTGTATTTATCAATTGCGTCAGGAGCAATATTTTCTGAAGGTCCGTACAAAAGTTATGATTTCTCTGAATCGTATTTACGAACGGTTTTTGCCTTTTTAGGAATGACCGATGTAACAACATTTCGCGTAGAAGGAACTGCAATTCCTGATTTTGCAGAAAATGCGTTGCCAAAAGCTTTGTCTTCGGTTGAGGAATTTGCTTTTTAAATTTAAGATAAATTCTGTATTTCTATTGTAATAAACCCGACAGATTTTTAAAATCTGTCGGGTTGTTTTTATATTATTTCTCAATTATCATTGTAACTCCTTGTCCGCCTGCGGCACAAATAGAAATTAATCCTTTTCCAGAACCTTTTTCGTTAAGAAGTTTTGCCATTACACCAATAATTCTTCCGCCAGTTGCGGCAAATGGGTGAGCGGCTGCTAGACTGCTTCCTTTTACATTTAATTTGTTACGGTCTATTGCGCCAAGTGTTTTCTTTAAACCAATTTCAGCGCTCAATTCAGGACTTTCCCAAATTTTTAAAGTTGCTAAAGTTTGAGCCGCAAACGCTTCGTGAATTTCATAAAAATCAAAATCTTGTAAATTTAATTCTGCTTTTTCAAGCATTCTTGACGCGGCAAATAATGGCGCTAACAATAAATTCTGTTGATTTTTTACATATTCGATTGCCGCAATTTCAGCAAAAGTAATATAAGCTAAAATTGGAAGCCCTTGCTCTTTTGCCCATTCTTCGCTGGCCAAAAGAATACAAGATGCTCCATCAGTTAAAGGAGTTGAATTTCCTGCTGTCAGAGTTCCGTTTACTTTATCAAAAGCTGGATTTAATTTGGCCAATTTTTCAATTGTAGAATCTCTTCTTAAATTATTATCTTTTTCTAATCCATTAAAAGGCGTAATCATATCGTTAAAAAAACCTTCGTCATAAGCTTTTGCCATATTCAAATGACTTTTTAAAGCAAATTGATCTTGTTCTTCACGAGATATTTTATAATATTTAGCTGTAATTTCGGTATGTCCGCCCATTGAAAGTCCCGTTTGAGATTCTTCATTTTTAGGTACAAGCGGACTTAAATCTTTGGGACGAATTTTCAAAAAAGTTTTGATTTTTCTGACTATGGACTTTGCATATCGAGCTTCTAACAATATTTTTCGAAGTTTTTCGCTTACTGCAATTGGCATGTCGCTGATAGAATCTACACCGCCCGCAATTCCAGAATCAATTTGTCCTAGTGCAATTTTATTGGCAATATAAATGGCACTTTCAATTCCAGTGTCACAAGCTTGCTGTATATCGCACGCAGGAGTTGCAGGATCTAAGGTGGTTTGCATGACACATTCGCGAATCAAATTATTGTCATAAGTATGTTTAATGACAGCACCTCCAGCAACTTCGCCTAATAATTTTCCTTTTAAATTATATTTATCAATTAATCCATCAAGCGCAGCAATCATCATTTCTTTATTTCCAACATTAGAATAGGCCGTATTTGCTCTTGCAAAAGGAATTCTGTTATAACCCACAATGGCTACTTTTCTTATGGTATTTGATTTCATATCAGGATATTATTATGTGAATTTTTTTGTGATTTTATCATTATAAAGATAAAAATACATTCGGAATTTAAACTTAATGTAGATTAATTTCTAAGGAAATACTTCATAAGTAAATTTTTCAGACTATTATTCCTTACTAATTCATTACAAATTGTTAGATTTATTTAGAATGAATAAAAATAATTTGGAAAAGTTAAGATTTGAAATTACTTTTGTGCCATAAAATTTAAAACCTAACCAAAATGAAAATAATTTTTGATGCAAAAGTTTATTTTTTCGTGTTGTTTTTGAGTTCAATAAGTATGATTGGACAACAGCTTGGGACTATAAATGGAAAAGTTTCTTTAAGTGGAAATAAACCTGCAGGAGATGTTTCTGTAACTTTAAAAGGAACAAAATATTCAGATGTTACTAGTGTTTCAGGACATTACGAAATTAAAAATGTAAAACCGGGAACGTATACTATTCTTTTAAGAGGAGTTGGTATTCAGCCAGTTGAAGAAAGTATTGTGGTAAATTCAAAACAGGCTACAATTAAAAACTTTGTGCTTTCAGAAAGTCAAGAAGATCTTGAAGAAGTTGTTATTAAAAAGAACAAATACAAGCAAGACAAGCCTTCATTGTCATTACGTCTTCAGACTCCAGTTTTAGAAATTCCTCAAAACGTTCAAATTGTGAGTGCTCAAACCTTAAAAGATCAGCAGATTACAAGTATGAGTGATGGAGTTATTCGTAATGTGAGTGGTGCTGTTCGTTTAGAGCACTGGGGAGATTTGTATACCAATATTACGATGAGAGGTTCTCAAATTCAGGCTTTTAGAAATGGATTTAATGTTGTTTCTTCTTTCTGGGGACCGTTAACAGAAGATATGAGTTTTGTAGATCATATCGAATTCGTAAAAGGACCAGCTGGATTTATGCTTTCTAGCGGTGATCCAAGTGGTTTATACAATGTTGTTACTAAAAAACCGACAGGAGTTACAAAAGCTGAAGTTACGGCAACAGCGGGAAGCTACGATTTTTATAGAGTAAGTCTTGATCTTGACGGAAAATTAGATAAAAAAGGAAAATTATTATACAGATTCAACGGGTCTGCACAAAATAAAGGTTCTCATCGTCAATTCGAGAGAAACAACCGTTATGTAATTGCTCCGGTGCTTTCTTATCAGATTGATGATAAAACAAAAATTACGGCAGAATACAATTTTCAATATGCTAATATGACTGAAGTTGGTTCTTACTATGTTTTCGGACCACAGGCGGGCGGATATGCAACTTTGCCAGTTGGTTTTACAATGACACAGCCAGGGCTTCCTGATACAAATATTCAAGATCACAGTGGATATTTAATGTTCGAACATAAATTTGACGAAAACTGGAAACTTAGCGCTCAAACTTCTTATTTTAAATACATTCAGCAAGGATACAGTTCTTGGCCAGGCGTTGTTGGTCCAGGTCCAGCAGATAGAGATTTTGACGGTGTTCCTGAAGGAAATCTTGCTTACGGAGACATTATTAGAAACGTAGGTATTTGGGATGCAGAAAGTAATATGTATTTGGGGCAAGTATTCGTAAACGGAAAATTCAATACTGGAAATGTTACACATAAAATATTAGCAGGTGTAGATTTAGGAAGCAAAGATTATATGGCAGATTGGGGACAATCTCACGATTTGGATACGCCAGCAAATCCGTTTAATGTATACAATCCTAATTATGGTACGCCATCTAATGGTTTTCCTCAATTTGACCATACGACACCACTTTCTGTTAGAGCAAAAGCAATTGGTGGTTTAATGAGTACAGAATATGCAGCTGGATATGTTCAGGATGAAATTGGTTTCTTTGAAAATAAAGTAAGATTAACCCTTGCGGGAAGATATACTTGGATTAGTCAGGCAAGTTGGGGAGGAGCTCCAATTTCTGACAGTCACATTACGCCACGTGCAGGTTTAAGCGTTTCTATTGACGAAAACACTTCTGTTTATGGATTGTACGATCAAGCCTTCATTCCGCAATCTGGTGTGATTAGAAATGGTGACAAAGTGAAACCACTTACAGGAAACAATCTTGAGTTTGGTATTAAAAGAGATTGGTTTGATGGTTCATGGAGTACTACTTTATCGGCTTACAGTATCTTAAAGAAAAACGAACTTACAGGCGATCCTGCAAATACTCCAGGACAGCAATTTAGTGTTGTATTAGGAGAGAAAAGAGCGCAAGGTGTTGAATTTGATGTAAGAGGAAAAATCTTTGACGGGTTAAATTTAATTGCGAATTATGCTTTCACAGAATCTATTGTAAACGAAGTTGATCCTGCGGTTTCTGCAGCAACAGGAATTAAAAAAGGTGATATCGTACCAGGTTATGCAAAACATACAGCAAATGCATGGTTAAATTATACGCTTCAAAACGGTAAATTAAAAGGATTTGGAGCTTCTATTGGAGGAACTTTCCTTGACGGACGTCAAACAGATACTTGGAGTGTAGGATTAGAAAGATTGCCTTCTTACTTTAAATTAGATGGAGGTTTATCTTATGAAACGGGTAAGTTTAAAGTTACTGCAAACGTATTCAATATCTTAGATAAATATATTTATAGTGGTTCATACTACAGCTGGTTAAATGCTTATTACTGGCAGACAGAAGCACCAAGAAACTTTAGAGTTGGTGTTACTTATAAGCTTTAGTTTTATTTAAGGTGCTAAGGTTCTAAGATTCTAAGTTTTTTAGTTTCAAAATGGTATACTTTTTTTTGAATTGCCTCCGGTTTTAACTGGAGGTAACATATTAATATTAAAAAAGGCTTTTTAGCTAAACTTTATGAGTTTGGCTAAAGCCTTTTTCTTTTATACTATATTTCCATTCAGCTAAAGCTGGACGCTATTCAAAAATCAGGAAATAAATCCTTTTAATCTTTGTAATCTGTAGAAAAAAATTAACCCTTCCTAATCAACGGAATCAATTTTGTTCCAATTAATTCTATAGCATTCATCAATTGTTTATGATTTAATCCAGCATTATCCATTTGGAAAGTAAATCGGTCAACTCCTCCAAGCGCTTCACTATGACGAAGAATTTTCTCGGCGGCACGTTCCGGACTTCCGACAATTAAAACGCCTAAGTCATCGATCAGTCCATCAAATTTACCTTTTGTTACAGGTGGCCAGCCTCGTTCATATCCTAATTTTGTCCATAATTCGGCGTAACCTGGATAATAATCTTCAATAGCGCTTTCTGTAGTTGCACCAATATAACCAGGCGAATGCAATCCGACTTTTAGTTCTTCGGGTTTATAACCTGCAGCTTTTCCAGCTTGACGGTATAAATCGACTAAAGGTTTAAAACGATGCGTTTGTCCGCCAATAACCGCCACCATTAAAGGAAGTCCTAGTGAACCTGCACGAATAAAAGATTCTGGTGTTCCGCCAACTCCAAGCCAAATAGGCAATTTTTCCTGTAAAGCTCTCGGATAAACTGGCAAATCATTAATAGCTGGGCGAAATTTTCCTTGCCAAGTCACAAACTCATTATCGCGAATCTGTAAAAGCAATTCTAATTTTTCGCTGAAAAGTGCATCATAATCATTCAAATTATAACCAAAAAGAGGATAAGCTTCAATAGAAGAACCGCGTCCTACAACAATTTCTGCTCTTCCTTTTGAAATCAAATCTAAAGTCGCAAAACTTTGATAAACTCTTACAGGATCTGCTGCACTTAAAACTGAAACCGCACTAGCCAATCGTATATTTTTTGTTCTTGCCGCCGCTGCACTCAAAATAACGGCAGTTGCAGAATCTAAAAATTCTTTTTTATGATGTTCTCCAATTCCGAAAACATCAAGACCAACCTGATCTGCAAATTCAATTCTTTGCAGTAATTGTTCCATAGCATCAACACTGCTCAGGGTATTATTGTCTCCATACATTGCCGAAGCAAAACTGTCTATTCCTATTTCCATATTTTTTATTTTTTGCTTTAGGCATTAAGCCGTAAGCTTTAAGCTTTTTTGCAAGCCTATAGCCTAAAGCTTATGGCTTATAGCCAAATTAATGTGAGAAACCGAATGAAATACTAATAATAATTATCAGAATTACAATTAAAGTAATGCCAACATATAAATAATCTTTCTCTAATAAAAAAGAGAATAACGAAAGCAAAACACGTAAAACGGGTGTTAAAAACAATAAAATAATTCCTGTAAAGATTAACGATGCTCCATCTCCCTGAATTGCTCCTTGATAAATAGCAGCAATTACCTCGAATATATTTCGGTCATTTTCTTTAAAAACAGAATAATCTTCAATTTGGCTTCCGTGATTCATTAAATAAACGATTCCACCAATAAAAGCTACTGATAATGAAATCCAAACGCCATAACGAAGTAAGTTTCCGATGATGGTTTGAAAATCTTTTTCTCCAAATTTTTCTTCTTGTACCATATTAGATTTTTCCATTTAGTCCGTTATAAATCATATTTACTGCCAAAACAAAAATCAGACAAGCAAAAAAGATTCTCAATTTCTTCGGATTGGTTCGTACTAAAATTTTTGCACCAGCCATTGCTCCAAATAAAACGCCAATGACAACAGGCATACAAATTCCAGGCTCAATATAGCCTTTTTGAATATAGATTACAGAACTCGCCATTGCCGTAACACCCATCATGAAATTACTCGTTGTAGTCGAAACCTTAAACGGAACTCTCATGATATTGTCCATTGCAATTACTTTAAAAGCACCAGAACCAATTCCGAGAAGACCAGACATCATTCCGGCAATTCCCATCATGCTGAAACCGCCAAGTACGTTTTTTGTTCCATATTTTACTACTTCGCCATCGTGTGTTGGATAAGTTCCTTCTAATTTAAGCTTTTTGGCCAGTGGACTAGATTCTAATACAATATGTTCTTCTTTCTTTCGAAGTGAATTAATAGCAGAAAAAATCAACGTTAAACCGAATAGAACGGCTATAAAAGAAGTAGGAGCAACGGTAGAAAGTAAGGCACCGCAAACGGCTCCGATAGTGGTGGCGATTTCGAGGAAAATTCCCATTCGCATGTTGGTAATTCCTTCTTTTACATAAGCCGCAGCAGAGCCTGAAGAGGTTGCGATAACGGAGACTAAAGCGGCTCCAATAGCATAATGAATGTCGACACCGAGAATAATAGTAAGAAGCGGAATGATGATAATTCCACCTCCTAAGCCTGATAATGAACCGATAAAGCCAGCTAAAAAAGCGCCCAGAATCATAATCAGCGTAAAGGTAAGTATTGTCATTTAAGATATGTTTTTGTATTTGCTAATTTACGAATACAAATTTGTTAGAAGAAAGATTATGGGCTTAATAAAACCTTAAAAATGAAAAAGCGCCACAATTAATAATTGTAACGCTTTTATAGTTAGTGATTTCGTTGTTTAAATTCTATTGTCAACGGCATAGGATGATTTACCAATATTGGCAAGAAGTAATGCCGCCGCTGCGCTTGTCCAAACCGAGTAATCTAAAGGTGCTTTTACAGAAACAGAAACTGCCATTGCAAACCCGAAAAAGAATAATAAAAAAGCAGTTCCTAAAGCGGCGAGTCTTGTTTTAAATCCGAAAAGCAATAATAAACTCAGTAAAACTTCTAAAAAAGTAGCGATTGCGCCCAAAATTTCTGCTGTAGATTTGTTTGCATAAGGATTTAAAGTATTGGTATAAATAACGAAGTTCTCCCAATTTCCCCAAGCAACGCCATTTGAGCCTGGTGCTCCCCAAATTCCAAATCGATCAGCTACCGCCGAAAGCATTGTGATTGCTAAAACTATTCTTAAAATTAAACCTGCTTCTAGTATGGTTATGTTTTTCATTCTAAATATTAATTTTTATTTCGATGTATTAAACGAATTCTTTTTGGAAAATAAAGAAAAATCGTCCGGTCATTTTGTAATAACGACAGAATCAAGATCAAATTGTTTTAAATTATCGATAAAATGCTTAAAAAGTCGACAAAAACTATTTGATCTGTTTTTTGAATGCCTTCAAATTATATTTCATGATTCGTTATTTGGGACTTATTTGAAGATGATCCAATTTTTTTCCGACCAGAGTTTTTTCTCCAACTACATTAAATCCGAGTTTTAAATAAAGGTTTTTTGCCAACGGATTATCTTCTTCAACCAATAAACCTAAAGTTTCGTTTTTTTGATATACAAAATCATCAATTAAAAATAGAAGTAATTTTGATCCAATTCCTTTTCCTTGATGGTTTGGATTTACGCCTAAAGAATCAATATAAAATTCCCCTTCTTTTGTCTCAAATTCAGGATCGAATTCAGGATTATAATTTTCCCTCACAAATTCAATTATTGGGTTTCGTAATCTTTCGATATCTGAACCTTTATAGATATTTACAGCCCCAATGATTTCATTATTTTCTTCACCAACATAACAATTTTGATAAGAATATTGATTGTTTTCTCTTCCGATGAAATGTTCCAGAAACTCTTTCGCGGAAGCGTAATCTTTCTTAGCAATAAATTTATAAATAATCTCTTCCATTGCTAATAATAATATAGGAGCAATTTGTTTTGAATCGGATATTTTGGCTTTTCTGATATTCATTTTGAAGTGTTTTTAGCAAATTTAAAGTTTTATTTAAACACATAGAACATAGTTTTTTTACGATGAAAGGCGTTTCACTTATTTGAATGAACATAGTTTTACACGTAAAGCTTTGTCAAAGTTTTAAACTTTGACAAAGCTGCTTTTCTTTGAGTATATTTATGTGTGAGAAACTAGTTTCTTTCTTTATTCTTTTTTCAAAACAAAAAAATCTATGTTTCTATGTGTTTAAAATTCCTTCATACAGAAAAGATTAATCTGCCGAATATTTACAAATATAGACTCAATATATACCAATTCTAACATTTAAACAGCTTGTATCTTTGTTAGTATATTTTAAACCCAAAATTTAAAAACATGAAAGCAATAGGATTTAAAACCTCATTACCTATAGAAAACCCAGAAAGTTTTATCGAATTTGAGGCCGTAAAACCAATACCTGGACCACACGATTTATTAGTAAAAATTGACGCGATTTCTGTAAATCCAGTCGATTTTAAAATTCGTCAGAATAGCGCAAAAGATACCGTTTTAGAAACTCCAAAAATCATTGGTTGGGATGCTGTTGGAATTGTACAAGCGGTTGGAGAAAATGTTACTTTGTTTGAAATTGGAGATCCAGTTTATTACGCTGGAGATATTACCAAACAAGGAAGCAACGCCGAATATCAGATTATTGATGAAAGAATTGTGGGAAGAAAACCTAAATCATTAACTATTGAAGAAGCGGCGGTTATTCCATTGACAGCTTTAACGGCTTGGGAAATTTTATTTGACAGAATCAGAATTAGTGCTGAAAAAGACAAAGGAAAATCTATTTTAATAATTGGTGGAGCAGGTGGAGTAGGATCTATTGCAATTCAATTGGCTAAGAAAATAGCGGGCTTAACTGTTATTGCAACAGCGTCGCGTTTAGAAACCAAAGAATGGTGCAAAGAGCAAGGAGCTGATTTTGTGGTAGATCATAAAGATTTGATTTCATCAGTTCGTGAAGCTGGTTTTGAGCATGTTGACTTTATTTTAGATTTTGTAGATACCAATGCGTATTGGGATACAATGGTAGAATTGATTAAACCGCAAGGACATATTGCTTCAATTACAGGAAGTAGCGATCCTGTTGCATTAACAAAACTTAAAAGTAAAAGTGTTTCTTTTTCTTGGGAATTAATGTACACACGTTCTATGTACCAGACAGAAGATATGGTCGAACAGCACAACATTTTAAATATTGTTGCTGATTTGCTTGATGATGGAATTTTGAAAACGACTTTAAACACAACATTAGATGGATTTACAGCCGAAAATCTTAAAAAAGCACACGAACTCTTAGAATCTGGAAGAACAATTGGAAAAATTGCAATAAAATTTTAAGCTAATAAATGCCGATATGATAGTTTAGAAAATGTTATTTAGAACAATTTTAAATAATATTGTTGTGAGAAAACAAATTTTTGTATTTTAGTCGCCTTACAAGCCAAATTTGTATTTAAATTTTAACCTAAACAAACATTTATTTATGATTTCAAAAAACACAGACCTCGGATTATTGCTTTTGCGCATAAGCACTGGTGGATTAATGCTTTTTCATGGTGTTTCTAAATTGATTCACGGAATTTCGTTCCTTGTAGAAAATATGGGCGCATTTGGATATGCCGTTTACATTGGAGAAGTTTTAGCGCCAATCGCTATTCTAATCGGATTTAGAACTAGAATTGCTGCTGTTCTTTTAGCCGTGACTTGTGTTGTGGCAGTTGCTACAGCCCACGCACAAGAAATTTTCACAATCAGCGAGCATGGAGGTTATGCTTTAGAATTATTAGCACTTTACCTTTTTGGTGCTCTTGCTTTGTTCTTTACTGGAGCTGGTAAATATGCAGTTTCTAATAAAAATCAGTGGGATTAATTTAAGTTTCTAAGATTTTATTATAGGGTTTAAAGTTTTACTTTGAACCCTTTTTTTATGTAGAAATTTACTTTATCGGATAAAATCACATTTTCACCGAACAGATTGTTTGTTCTACCGACAACAATTTTAATTTATTTACACTCGATATACTTTTGATTCAAATTAAAACTTTAAAAATCAAAAATATGTCATTATTTACGCCACTTCTTTGGATCTTATTAATTGCTCCTTTCATCATTATTGCTCATTTTGAAACAGAAAAAACAAACTTTAAATATTTAGCCTTTTTTATTCTTTATTTTCTTGTCGATGTGTTTTTTCAAGCTTTAGGAAAACAAATTATTAATCTAGATTTTTTAGATTTAAAGTTCAATTGGGCTGGAAAATTTTTAAGTTTAATTCTAGGATTAAGCATTATTTTTTCAGTTTCAAAAGAAGAAAGAATCAAAATCGGATTTACTTCTAAAACCAATTCAAGAAAACAATTAAAATTCGGTTTGTTGGTTTTCTGCGGATTTACTTTGTTTGATATTATTTTCAAATTAATCTTATTTCCAAAAGGCGGAATATTCGATTTAGAAACCTTTCTTTTTCAGGCAACAATGCCAGGTTTAACAGAAGAAATTCTTTTTAGAGGAATCTGTTTATGGCTTTTAGATAAAGCTTTTGCGCCAAAATGGAACTATCGCGGTGTTCAATTTGGTTGGTCTTTTGTAATCGTTACCATTTTATTTGGAGTTTCTCACGGAGCGATTTTAGATCAGGATTTTCATTTAAAATTTGACATTCTAACAATGATTTATTTGACCTTAATATCGTCATTGAGTGTTGGTGTTTTGAGACAGTTTTCGGGAAATCTTATTTATTCAATTCTAGGCCATAACACCATTAATTTGATAAATGCAATTATTAGAATTTTATAAAACCTGCCAAATTAAAGTTATATTTGAAACTGTTTTCACCTTTATTTTACATGCCAAATACCACATCAACTTCGGGATATTTTTTAGATAAAATTGCTTCGCTCAATTTTGATCACTTTTTTACCAAAAGAAATCGAATTTTACTGCATATTTTGATGTGGTCTGGATTTTCAATACTACTTTTCTTAAGTTATGTAATTGGGTATCATTTAATTTATTTTGATGCAGTTTTATTGACCATTCGAATGGCAATGGTAAATATTATTGTCTTTTACATGATTTTTTATCTGTTGCTTCCAAAGATTTTTTCAGGAAATAAAACCAAAAATATCATTCTATTAGTGCTTCTTTTTCCGTTTTCTATTTTTGTTTGGATGGCGGTTACTTATTTTATTTCGTTGTTTTATTACGCTTTAGGACTCGAAATTACATTTGGAGAATTAAAGGGAGTAATCAAAATGAGTGCACAACAAAGCTTTCTAGAGGCAGTTTCGCTAAAAAGAATGCTTTCTCAAACCATTATAATTATCTCACTTCTTTCGCCTTTTTGTTTCGCTAAAATTGTGGTTGAAATTGCAAAACTTTATCATAAAAAATTTCAGATTGAAAAAGAGAAAACGGCTTTAGAAATTCAAAATATTCAGATCGAAAAAGACTTTTTAAAAGCCCAGTTAAATCCACATTTTTTGTTTAATACTTTGAATAATCTTTACGGATTGACAGTTCGAAAAGACAATTTGGCTCCAGAAATAATCCTGAATCTTTCTGATATTATGAGTTATACGCTTTATGAATCGAATACAGAAATTGTTCGTTTAGAAAAAGAATTGGATTTCATTAAAAATTATATCGCTTTAGAAAAAATGCGTTATGATGAAAAAACAGATATTCAGGTTAATATTGAAGGACAAACAGCAGGACATTTTGTTGCGCCATTGCTGACTTTTACTTTCATTGAAAATGCTTTTAAATATGGTCTAAAAAGCAAAAATGCCTTTATAAAACTAAACATTAAAATTGAAAATAATACTTTTTGTTTTAGTTTAGAAAATGATTTGGAAGAAACGGCAAACGATTCTAGTTTTGGCGGAATAGGAATCGAAAACGCACGTAAACGTTTAGAATTGTTGTATCCAAATCAATATGAATTAGAAATTAAAAGACTTGAAAACACATTTAAAGTCGATTTAAAAATCGTTTTAAGAAAATAATGGAAAAGTTTAAATGCTTAATCGTTGATGACGAACCAATTGCAAGAGATATTATTGAATCTTTTATTGCCGAAGTTCCGTTTTTAGAATTAAAAGCTTCTTTTGGAGAATCTGCAAAAGCTTTAGTTTATTTGGAAGAAAATGAAATTGATATTGTTTTCAGTGATATCGAAATGCCAAAGTTTACTGGTTTAGAATTGGCTCAATCGCTTACAAAACAGCTTGTTATTATATTTATTACAGCACATAGAAATTTTGCTTTAGAAGGTTTTGAAACAGGCGCGGCAGATTATCTCTTAAAACCTGTTCGTTTTGACCGTTTTTTAAAAGCTGTTAATCGCGCCAAAGAATATCTTTCGTTAAAGAAAACAACTTCGGTTCATCAAATCAGTTCTGATCGTATTTTTATTAAATCTGAAGGTAAACTGATTAAGATTTTGCTGAATGAAATTCTCTATGTAGAAGCGCAAGGAGATTATTTGAAATTTGTAATTAATGGCGCTTCGTATACCACTTTAGGTACTTTAAAATCTATGGAAGAAGTGCTGAAATTGCCGATGTTCTTTCGCGTTCAGCGTTCTTTTATCCTAAATCTTGAAGCCGTGAGAAGTTTGAACGGAAATATGATTGAATTGATTGACGGGAAAACTATTTCTGCAGCTCTAAATAAAAAAGATGAATTGTATCAGTTGCTAGGAATTAAGTAATTAGAAAATGTGCCAATTAGATAATGTAAACAGTTGACAAATTATCTAATTATCTAATTGGCACATTAACACATTACCTATTTGCCTGAATATACTCCGATGGCGACATATTAAAATGTTTTTGGAAATTTCGCCCAAAGCTCGTTTGCGATTTATAACCAACCATTTCTGCGATTTCGTACATTTTATAGTTTTCGTTTAATAATAATTCGGCTGCTCTTTTAAGTCTCACTATATTAATCAATTCGTTCGGACTCAAATTCGTAATATCTTTAATTTTTCTGTATAAAGTTGAACGGCTCATATTCATGATTTCTGCTAAAGATTCTACGCTTAAATCCTGATCTGTAATATTTTTAAGAATTTCATCGTCTAATTTTTTCAAGAATTTTTCGTCAGTTTTATTATGTGCAATACTTTTTATGTGCGAAAGCGGAGAACTCGCATAATAATTCATGATTTGTCTTCGATTTTCAATCAAATTATTGGCTTGCACTTTCAGATAATCCATAGAAAAAGGTTTTGCTACGTAAGCGTCAGCACCAACTTCAAGTCCGTCAATTTGTGATTTTAAAGAGTTTTTAGCCGTCAATAAAATTACAGGAATATGACTAGTTTCAAGATTCGTTTTAATCTTTTTACACATCGTAATTCCGTCCATAATTGGCATGGTAACATCTGAAATTACCAGCTGAATGTTTTCATTATGAATGATTTTTAATGCTTCTTCGCCATTTTCTGCTTTTAAAATCGCATAGGTTGAAGCCAATTCTGTCGTAATAAAACTTAAAAGATCTTCATTGTCTTCAACAACCAAAATTTGAGGTTTTTCATTTTTAATTTCGACAGGTTCTTTTGGTATTTCGTTTTCCGTTTGTTCTTTTTCAGAATCGGCATAAAACATAAATTCTTCTTCTTGATGAAGCGGAACAACTAATTCAAAAATATTATAATTCGAATCGGCAACCAATTCTAAACTCCCGTTGTGCAATTGCGCCAAAGAATGTGCGAGCGAAAGCCCAATTCCGGTTCCAGAAGCGGTGCTATTTTCATCAACTCTAAAAAAGGGCTCGAAAATTTTATTTTTTAAATGATTAGGAATAATTTTTCCGTCATTTTTTACAATTAAGGTCAGTTTTTTTTCATCTCTAAATAAAGAAATAGAAACTTTTTTGTTCGAATATTTAATGGCATTATTAATCAAATTGCTCAAAATCTTCTTAAAGGCTTCTTTGTCTACAAAAGCGTGAATGTCTTTTTCTCCTAATTCTAAATTAAATTCAAGTTCTCGTTCTTCAATTAATTGGCTGAATCTCAAATGTAAATTTCGAACCATAGAAGAAATATTCGCTTCGACGAAAGTCAATTTTAGTCCGCCAATTTCAGATTTTCTAAAATCTAGTAATTCATTCACCAATTTCAATAAACGAGAGGTATTTTTCTTCATAATAGAAAGATGCTGTGGCACTTCTTCCAATTCATGATTCAAACCTAAGAGTTTTTCCAGCGGACCTTTAATCAAAGTCAAAGGCGTTCTAATTTCGTGTGCTACATTCGTAAAAAAGTCAATTTTAGCCTGATAGATTTCTTTCTCTTTTTCGTCATTCAAATGCTTAATTTTTCGGTTATTTTTAATCTGAGTCAGATTTTGAGAATAACGAATGATATAATAAAAACCTGCGCAGATTAACAGAAAATACAGCAAATACGCATAAGTACTGGCATAAAACGGCGGAAGAATTCGAATTTTGAGTTTTACTTCTTTACTCCAAACACCAAAACTATTCAGCGATTTTACTTTAAAAACATAATCTCCAGGCGCAAGTTCGGTAAAGAAAACTTTATTGTTTCTTCCCAAATAAACCCAGTCATTATTGACATTTTCTAACTGATACCAATATTCGGTCAATTCTGGAGCGGTAAAGTTTAAAGATGCAAATTCGAGGTTAAAAGACGATTGACTATTATTTAATTCTAATTCATCAATAAAAGAAATAGATTGTTCGATAGGCGAGTCTGGGCTGTTTACTTCAATATCTTTATTATTAATCTGAAGATTAGTAATGTAAATAAAAGGCGTGTATTTGTTTTTGCTAAAGTGTTTCGGATTAAAACTGATCATTCCGTTCAGATTTCCAAAATACATATCGCCATTCTTGTCTTCAAAAGCCGAATTATAATTAAACTGATCGCTCAACAATCCATTTGCTGTTGTGAAAATTTTAATCGTTTTATGATCTGGACCAAATTTTACCAAACCTTTAGAAGTTGTTAACCAAAGATTTTTAGCATCGTCTTCTAAAATAGAATAGAAAACATTGCTTGGCATTCCGTCATTGGTTGTGATTTTTTTGAAAGCGTGTGTTTTGCGATCTACGAGATTTAAACCATTTTCTGTAGCAATCCACAAATTATTAGAACTATCTTCAAAAATGGCATTAATCGTATTGTTGCTAATACTTTTCGGATTCTTATAATCATAAATAAAAACTTCTTTTTTCTTTGTTTTCGGATTGTAAAATAAAAGTCCGTCGCGATAACTTCCAGCCCAAAGATTTCCGTCGCTATCTTCTTTAAAATTGGTATAATGATAGGTTTCTGGAAAGAATTTCAGAATCTCAAAATTATCAGCTTGTTCATTATAACGATACAATCCTCTTGTGGTAACAACAATCAGATCTTTATTTTTCATTTCATAAAAAGAAAAAATAAAATTACTCTGAAGTCCGCTTTTTTGATCATTCGCGCTGTAATGTTTCACAACTGCGCCAGAATTTCTGTCTAAAACATCCAAACCATGTTCAAAAGTTCCAACCCAGATTTTGTCTTTTCTAGGAAGCAAAGCATGAATATTATAATAAGAAACGCCGCTTTTGCTTCCGTTTGGCAAATAAGAAGTAAATTTTTTTGTTTTCGGATTAAAACGATTTACGCCCGCATCTTCAGTTCCAATCCATAAATCGCCTTGTTCGTCTTTATGAATTTCTCTGACAGCGCTTCCGCTAATGGAGTTTTGACCTTTCTGCGGAAAATATTTCTTAAACTGAGTATATTGTTTTTGATGATAATTGATTCCACCAAAATAAGTTCCAATCCAAATTCCGTCTTCTTTATCAATTGTAATAGAATAAGAGGCATTATCTGAAATGGCGTACGGATCATTGTAATTTTTGGTAAGATTAACTGCCGTTTTGGTTTTTAAATTATAAACATAAACGCCAGATTCGCTTGCAATCCAGAGTTCATCATTTCCTCTTTTCTTAAACTGACGCACAAAAACGGGTTCTCTAACGTCAAATTTTAATTCGCTTGTTACTTTAGTTTTTCGATTATAAACCAGAATTCCGTGATCTTGCGTTCCAATTGCGATATTTTCATTATCAATAACAAAAATGATGGTAATTCTAAAATTGGCTTTATTAGCTGGCGGATTTAAAGGAAAATTTTCGAAGGAAAGGTTTTCTTCAGAATAATGATAGATTTTATTGTATGAAGAAGCCCAAATTTCGCCTTTTGGATCACGCGCAATAGATGTTGTCGGAAAGTATTTATTGGTATTAAAAGTTGTTGTTTCTTTCTTTTTTGGTGCATACTTATACAAAATGTTGCCAGAAAGGAACCAAATGTTGCCTTTTTGATCGTGATTGATGTCATTTATACGATCATTTATGGCTTCGTTTAAAACAGTAAAACGATCTTGTTTTTTATCATAATGATACAAACCTTTATCTGTTCCGACCCAAATTGTATCATCATATTCATGCATTGACTGAATATAATTGCTTCCTAAACTATGAATCGGATCTCCATTACTTCTATAAGTTTTAAAACGATAACCATCAAAACGGTTCAAACCATCTTTAGTTCCAAACCACATAAAGCCGTCATTATCTTGTATTGAGGTTAAAACCGTATTATTAGAAAGTCCTTCTTCAACCTGAAAATGTTTGAAATAATAATCTTGAGCATTCGAAAAATTTACCGAAAAAATGCTAAGAAATAAAAAAAGAAAGAATTTACGCATAGTTGTCTTTTTTATGATAAAATTATGATTTCTCCAAATCGTGTCAATATTCTACAAAATGTTGCAAGGCACGAATTTATTGATCGTTTTTATGCAATTTGAATCATTTGAAAGAGATATTGACACAAATGAAGCATTTTATTTTGAATAAAAAGCGTCTACTTTGAATTTTCAAATAAATGATATTGATAAAATTTTAAGGTTAAAAATATACTATCAATAAAATAAAGTTTGAAAAACCAAACCATTAATAATTTTGAAACAAAATGAACAATTTATTATTAGAAGAGAATATTAATTCTTTTTTTGTCCGCATTCCGGACGATTAAAAAATGAATATTTAGTAACCAAACCACAAAAGAAATAAAACTATCTAAAATGCAAATTTCAATGAAAACAAAGCTCACTCACTTTTTAACGAAGAGATATTACCTCTTAGTTTTCTTTAGTTTATTACTGCAGCCGGCTTTTGCCCAACAAATAACCATAACGGGAAAAGTTACAGGCACAACAGGAGAATCGATTCCTTTTGCCAACGTTTTAATAAAAGGAACACAAAATGGTACCGCTACCGATTTTGACGGAAGTTTTAAAATCGCCGCAGCAGGAAATCAGACATTAGTTTTTAGTTCGCAAGGCTACAAAACAACAGAAATTGCCATCAACAACCAAACTTCTATCAATGTTACTTTGCAGGAAGACGCAATGAAACTAGATGAGATAGTTGTTGTAGGTTATGGTACACAACAGAAAAAAGACCTTACAGGAGCTGTTTCTTTAGTAAAAGCAGACGAAATCCAGAAACGTCAGGTTACAACAGTTGCAGACGGATTACAAGGATTAGTTACTGGAGTTAAAGTTCGCGGTGGCGGACGTCCAGGACAAGAAGCGAATGTTGAAATTCGTGGACTTAAAAATCTGCAAAACACGAATCCATTGTACGTCATTGATGGTTTAGTAACTTCTGGAAACAGAGATTTTAACCCGAATGATATCGAATCTATTCAGGTTTTAAAAGATGCTTCTGCAGCAGCAATCTACGGATCTAGAGCTGCAAATGGGGTAATCATCATTACAACTAAAAAAGGTAAAAAAGGACCGCTTCAAGTAGAAGTTTCTGCAAAAAGCAGCATACAAATTATGCCACGTTACAATTTGATGGGAACTGAAGAGTTTGCCAAATGGAATAATATGGCATACGATAATGCGGGATTTACAAGGCAAAATCTAAACATGGCGGTGAATACAGACTGGCAAGATGCTGTTTTTAAAACTGGTATTATGCAGGATTATAACGCAAGTTTTTCTGGAGGAAATGAAAATTCTACATTTTTTATGTCTGCGAATTATTTCGGAAATGAAGGAACTGTAATCGGAACTGATTTTGACAGAATTTCATTTCGTGTTAACTCAAGCGGTACAAAAGGAATTTTTAGTATCGGAGAAAACTTAGCGATAAGTAATTCGAAAACAGACGAAATGGCTGGAAACCCAATTATTGATGTTTATAGAATGACACCAACAATTCCGCTTTACGATCCTGCAAATCCAGGTGGATACGGATACGGAAAACAAGGTGTTGCAGATACTTTTGGTACAAACCCTTTGGCAATTTCTGATTTTGCAAATACTACAAATCAGAATTTTAGAATTAGAGGAAACATCTGGTCAGAATTAAAATTTGCTCCATGGTTGAAATATCGTTTCAATTTTGGATATGAAACTAGTTTTGACTCTTATAAATTTTTGAGAAAAGTTGGAAACTGGTCATTAAACCAACCAATAGATCCATCTTTTACGGATCAAAATAAAGGAAGATCGGAAACGACTTTGTTTGAAAACACTTTGACTTTCAAAAAAGAATTTGGAAAACATGATATAACAGTTTTAGTTGGTCAGACTTTTCAAAAAGACAGATACGACCAAATTTACGGACAAAAGAGAAATCTTCCAATTAACTCTGGTACAGGACAATATTATGATGTTTTAAATCAAGGAAATTCGCCAGTTGTTGGAGGTTTTATTAATGAAGCCGCACTTGCGTCTTATTTAGGAAGATTAGAATACAACTATGATAATCGCTATTTATTTAATGCTGTTTTAAGACGTGACGGATCTTCAAGATTTAGCGATGCTAATAAATGGGGGAATTTCCCTTCTGTTTCTGCAGGATGGAGAGTAAGCAACGAACCTTTCTTTAAATCGGAATTTATTAAAGATTTAAAATTGAGAGCTAGTTACGGTGAATTAGGTTCTGGAAACATTGGAAATTATGAATACAAAAGTTTCGTAAATAATTTTGGACAGATTGTTTTAGGTAAAGATCAAACGCTATATCCTTCTGCAACTCAAGTAAAATTATCAAATGAGAAATTACGTTGGGAAAAATTGAAACAAACCAACTTCGGAGTAGACTTTGGTGTTTTAAATAACGATTTACGTCTTACAGCAGATTATTTCATTGCTCGTACAGAAGATGTATTATTCGGTTTCCCAATCTTATTAACTACAGGAAATGACGGAGGAAATCCGATTTCTAATGCTGCAACTGTAGAAAACAAAGGTTTTGAATTAGAATTGGCTTACAGTAAAAAAATCAATGATTTTTCATTCAATGCTTCTGTGAATTTTACAAAAATCAACAACAAATTGGTTTCGTTAGGTAATGGTCAGAACGAAAATATTTCTGGAAATACGATTACAAGAGCTGGTATGCCAGTTGGTATGTGGTTTGTTTTGCAAACTGACGGATTGTTCCAAAACCAACAAGAAATTGACAATTACAAAAGTGCAAATGGTACAGTGATTATGCCAAATGCTGTTCCTGGAGATATTCGTTTTAAAGATATTAATGGTGACGGACAAATTTCTAGTACAGATAAAACAATCACTGGAAGCCCATGGCCAGAATTTGAAATGGGTCTAAACGCAGGAGCAGAATACAAAGGTTTTGATTTTTCTATGAACTGGATTGCTTCTCATGGTGCTACAGTTTACAACGGATTTAGAAGTGTTGTAGATCGTTTTGATGATAACAGTAACTATAGAGCTGGTATTCAGCCTTGGACACCAGAAAATCCAAATACAGATTTTCCTAGAATCACAAAAGGATCAACTTTAAATTCAAGAGGAGATAGCGACCGTTTCTTAGAGAATGGAGATTTTATCAGACTTAAATATGTTGGGTTTGGTTATAATCTTCCTCAAAGTGTGTTAGCAAAATCTGGCATCACAAGAGCTAGATTAACATTATCTGCACAAAATATTATCACAATTACTAAATACAAAGGATTAGATCCTGAATTTACAAACGGTAATATTTTCGAGAGAGGTGTTGACAATGGTGCTTTCCCGAATCTTAAAACGTACTCTTTGGGTGTTGAGTTTGGCTTTTAATTTTAAAAAAACAGCGTAATGAAAAAAAT
>Ga0160475_100069_pt1 | contig 124380 bp, 97 predicted proteins | sample HID1975M_E11MG_FD_108254 | JGI IMG/M metagenome (GOLD analysis project Ga0160475, IMG submission 108254) | Enriched soil microbial communities from UW Madison campus, WI, USA - HID1975M_E11 MG | ecosystem: Environmental > Terrestrial > Soil > Unclassified | place: USA: Madison, Wisconsin... | reverse complement strand
TAAAATCTAAAATCTAAAATCTAAAATCTAAAATCTAAAATCTAAAATCTAAAATCTAAAATCTAAAATCTAAAATCTAAAATCTAAAATTTCCGATTAATTCGATGATAAACAGTAAACCTAATAATATCACGATCATAGAAATCTACACCACTGGCGCGTCTTTGGAAATTCTTTAAATATCCTAATTCTAAACTAATATTTGGATTGAAATGATAACGCAAAGCAACATAAAAACGATTTTGATCGAAAGTATTATTGCGGTTGTCTTTCCCTTGATTGAATAAAATTTCGTCTGAAATAGTTCCTTTTATGCTTCGTCTTTCTTTTTCCCAGATGGTAAACATAGATTGTAAACGATATCTAAATCGAAATGCAAAAGAGAATTCATTTAAACGTGCTGTGTTGTCTGCTTTTTGAATAAAACGTTCTTCAACTTGAAAACGGTTATGAAAAGTAATCTTCGCAATATCATTTATAAAAGTAAGATCTTGCTGGGCTCGATATTCAGGAACAGAAAAATCGGCATCTACTTTTTCGCTCTGAGTATTGACATGAAAATAAGCAAAACCAGTACCAAAATCCATTATTTTATTGGCACGATATCGCGCTTGCGATCTTATTACAAAAAGATTTTCATGAACAGGATTTACAAAACTTCGATTGTCAAATTCAGAATGAATCGCCAATTTTTCAGATAATGGAAAAATATTATAGTATCGAATCCAAGTTAATGTTTGTTGGTCGATATTCTTTTGATTTTGCCCATTAATGCATTGACAAGTAAGAATTATAATAAAAAGTAGCCTAGAAGAAATTTTCAATTGCGATAAATTCAAGCTGCGAATTTATGTAAATGATCTTATTTCTATTAATTTAAAAATTTGTTTTGAAATCTTTTTTGTGATTTGAGCAAAAAAAAAACGAGATGCATTTTTAAATGCATCTCGTTTTAATACTAAACTAATTAACCGCTTACAATGAATACTTAAGTGTAACACCGTAAGTTCTTTGATCACCTAATACACCAGCATATTGTCCTGTATTTCCTCCTGCAGGCAATAATTGCTCGTAGTAATCTTTATTTAAAAGGTTACGTCCCCAGAAGTGAATAGATAATCCTTGTGAAGCACGGAAACCTAAACGAGCATTAAAAATAGCGTAACCTTGTACGACTAAATATTTTGAAGCTGAAGGACTTGAAGAAAATTCAGAACGAGCATAAGAATCAAGAGCTAAGAAAATTTTCCCTGCATTTCCAAAGAATTTAGCACGATCAGAAAGTTCTCCTCCTAAAGATCCTGCCCATCTTGAAGCGCCTGGCAAAGCAGATCCAGAAACATCTTTAAAAGATACTGGCGCTCCAGTTTCTTCTAATGGAAGCGGTGCATTTGTAAATTTCACATATTTACCATCTGTGTAAGTTGCTGCTCCATTTATTGTTAAGTGCTCGCTGAACACAAAACTTGCATCTAATTCTACACCTCTTACACGAACTTTATCTGCATTTGCAAGATAACCTCTATTTACTCCTAATTCAGCTGCCTGAACGTTAGTTTGGAAATCTTTAATATCTGTGTTGAAGAAAGCTATATTTAAAATTGAATTTTTGAACGGAGAAGTTTTTACTCCAAATTCATAATGATATACTTTTTCTGGTTTGATAACCGCAAGATCTAGTAATGGCTGTCCAGCAGAATTTGTTGGAAGACCAGCAACGTTTACACCAACTGGTTTGTAACTTTTTGCAAAAGTTCCGTAAGCATTGATTTTATCTGAAGCCTTAAATGTAACTGTAATATTTCCAGAAAAATCTGTATTATCAATAGCTGAATCAAATGCTTGATCTGAGTAAACTGATTTTTTCAAAGCCAATAATGCAGGATCAGTTGTCTGTAAACCTCCATAAGTCGTACGAGCATAATGAGCATCTTTTTTATCGAAGTTATATCTTAAACCTGGTAAAACGTGAAGACGTTCTGTAACAGCCCAATCAATTTGTCCAAATACTGCAGCACTAGAAGCTCTAATTCTCGCATCTGTTTTGATTCCGTAACCTTCAAAAAGCCCTGGAGTTTTCCATAAAGCGCTTGTTGAACTTTGAGCAAATCTCCATTGAGCACTTCCAGATTCTTCTGTACCGTCAGTTTGTGATGTTTGATCGATAAAGAATACTCCAGCAACACCGCTAATTTTAGATGTCAATTGACCTGCGTAACGAACTTCTTGTGTAATTTGGGTTTGTCTTGTTGGGTTTTGAGATTTGGCTAAAACCTGTAAACCTGTAAAATCTCTATCATTTGATGGATCCCAGTTCCAGAATCTCCATGCAGTTGTAGAAGTTAATGTTCCTCCACCAATTTTGGTATCAACATTTAAAGAGAAACCTCCCATATCTTGGTTAGAACGCCAAGGCGTGTCATGATCTATTTTACGATCAAAAGCATTTAAGCTTGGCAATTGATAATTTAAATCAGCAATAATAGCATTAAATTGACGGTAAGCAGCTCTTTGTGTTGGCGCTACGCCTGCAACAACTTGCGCGTATCCATCAGGGCGCTGTGTTGTAATATCTGCTGCAAAAATAACATTCGTATTTACGGTTGGAGTCCAAAGTAATTGACCTCTAATCCCTTGATTGTTTAAAGTATTTGTAGCTCTTCCAGTTGCAACATTATCAACTAAACCATCTCTTGAAGTTCCTGAAAAAGAAATTCTTCCGGCAACTTTATTCCCTAAAGCGCCAGTTAAAGAAGCTTTAGCTTGCAAGAAAGAATAATTTCCGTAGCTAACTTCAAAGTCTGCGCCCGAAGTAAAACTTGGTTTGCGAGTTGTAATATTAAATGCCCCAGAAGTAGTGTTTTTTCCGAATAAAGAACCTTGCGGACCGCGTAAAACCTCAATTTGTTCTACATCTATAAAATCTAGCGTTGTAGCAGCCGGACGTGCGTAGTAAACTCCATCAACATAGAATCCAACACCTGGATCAATTCCATCATTTGTTAATCCGAAAGGAGAACCTAAACTACGAATATTGATACCTGTATTTCTTGGGTTAGATGAATATAATTGTACAGAAGGAACTAATTCTTTAATACGGTTAACGTTAAAAGCTCCAGTTTGTTCTGCTTGTTTTCCTGTAATAACAGAAATCGCAATTGGCACATCTTGTACTTTTTCGATACGGCGTCTAGAAGAAACTACCACTTCAACAAGTTCATTTTCTTCTTTAAGCGCAACTTGAATCGGATTTACTGGTATCGAAGTTAAATCTAGTTCAACTGTTTTGTATCCAACATACTGAATTAAAAGAGTTAAAGGTAATCTTCCTTTAGAGTCGATAACAAATTTACCGCTATTGTCTGTAATTGCGCTGTTGGTTGTTCCTTTAATTACTACGTTTACAGCTTCTAGAGGTGTGTTTTCTGTTGTTGTTACTACACCTTCAATGTTTTGCGCAAATGAGATTGAAAAGGTTAAAAAGAATAATATTGTAAGTATATTTTGTATTGATGTTTTCATTTTTATATTAAGTATATGTGATTAGTAGAATTTAAAAGAAAAAAAATATTTTTTTAAATCAGCACATACACATCATAGATGAATTTCGTATTACAGAAGCGGAGAGTCTTCTTTGTTTATTTTGCAAAATTTTTGATACACTTGATCGACTAAAATGTACTTTCATGTTAAAACTTTTGTAAATGGTTAGTTAATTATTTTTGCAAATATATATAATTAATTCTATCGATTTACTAGGGATTAGAAAATATTTTTTTATTTATTCACAAGTGAAGCTATTGTGATGCCTTCCATGGCCTTCAAAGTTTTGTCTCTAATAAGCATTAAACCGTGACGCAGACTGCATTCAGACTCGGTTTTACAATCAGAGCAAGGCTCATAAAAATTTAAAGAAGCGCATGGCAAAAGAGCAATTGCACCGTCAAATAATCGGTGAATTTCTGCCAAAGTAATGTCGTTTTTGGATTTTATCAGATAATAACCGCCAAATTTTCCTTGTTTGCTGCTCACAAAACGACCGCGTTTTAGGTCTAATAAAATTTGCTCTAAAAACTTTTTAGGAATATTAGCTCCTTCAGCAATTTCCACCGTTCTGGAAATGTGATTTTCGTCTTGTTCTGCTAAATAAAGTAAGGCCTTAAGGGCGTATTTTGCTTTATGTGATAACATCTATATTAAATTGTAAAATGTAAATGTATGATATTTTAGTCTTGAAACCTAAAACTTGAAACGTGAAACAGAGAAAACTTTAAACAAAATAATGTTTACCAGCTTCCGCTAGATCCACCGCCAGAGAATCCTCCGCCGCCAAAACCACCGCCGAAGCCTCCGCCTCCGCCAAAACCTCCTCCAGATGATCCGCCGCCGAAACCTCCAAATCCGCCTCCGCCGCTTCTTCCAAGATTACTCAGAATAATAACATCCAGAAGACTTGGGCCACCGCCTCCGTTGTTGCCAGAATTACCACCTCCGCCTCTTTTATTTCGAGAAAGTAGTATTAAAACAATTACGACAATCACTATGAAAGGAAGTATAGGGAAATCTTTTTGTTTGGTTTGTTTGCGTTCGCCCTTATATTTGCCGGTAAACACGTCAAAAAGGGCATCTGCACCTTTGTCAAGTCCACGATAATAACTTCCGGCTTTGAACTCTGGAATTATGATATTACGAATAATAGTTCCGCCAATACCTGCGGTTAATCTGTCTTCTAAACCATATCCAGGATTAATAGCAATTTTTCTTTCGGCTTTAGCCAATAAAATAATCACACCATTATCTTCTTTAGCTTGACCAAATCCCCAAGTTTGAGCCCATTTTGTCGCCAATTGACTAACGTCTTCTCCTTTTAAGCTTTCAATTGTAATTACTACAATTTGTGTGGAAGTTGAGTCAGAATAACGAACTAGTTTTTCTTCTAGCTGTGTTTTTTCTGAGGCACTTAAAACGTTGGCATAATCGTAAACTGAAGTTTGAAAATCAGGTTTTTTCGGAATCTCAAATTGCGCAAAAATAGTATTGCAAATAAAAAATGCGATAAATAAGAAAGCAAACTGAAAAATTCTATTAGAGTTTAGAATTTTATTTTTAGAATTTTTCATCATTTATCCTTTTGAGATTTCGTTAGATAATTCGTTAGTATCATCTTCCAGAGATGGAAAATATTTTTTGAGTTGTTGTCCCGCATTTAGAATGCCATCAACAATTCCTTGTTTAAAATTTCCAGATTTAAAATGGTTGGTCATAACATCTTTGGTACAATCCCAAAAGTCATCAGATACCAAATCGTTAATTCCTTTGTCTCCGCAAATCACGAAGTTTTTGTCTTCAACAGCAAAATAGAGTAGAACCCCATTTTGTAATTTGGTTTCATCCATTCGTAATTCATGAAAAACTTCTAAAGCTCTATCGTAATGAGCTTTAGAAGATGATTTTTCTATATGAACTCTAATTTCGCCAGAAGTATTATTTTCGGCCATGCGAATAGCTTCAACAATTTCTTGCTCTTCTTCTTTGGTTAAAAAATCTTCTACTTTTGACATGTGAATGATTTTAGAGTTTAGATTGTAGATTTTAGAATTTTACTTCAACTGGTTTGTCTGCTCCTTCAACCGCATTGAAATATGCTTTTTCTTTGAAACCAAACATACCTGCAAACATACTATTTGGGAATGTTTTGATGTGGTTGTTGTAAGGTGCTACAGCTTCGTTAAAACGAGTTCTTGCAGTCAAAATTTGATTTTCTGTACTAGCCAATTCATCTTGCAGTTTCAAGAAGTTTTCGTTAGCTTTTAAAGTTGGATATTGCTCCACAGAAACCAATAATCTTGATAAAGAAGAAGATACACCACTTTGCGCTTTGTTAAACTCAGCTAATTGTTCTGGTGTAATATTCGATGGATCTACAGTTACGCTTGTTGCTTTTGCACGAGCTTCGATAACGGCCGTTAAAGTTGATTTTTCGAAATCAGCAGCGCCTTTTACCGTATTTACTAAATTTCCAATAAGATCGTTACGTCTTTGGTAAGCTGTTTGAACATTTCCCCAAGATTGTTCTACAGTTTGATTTAATGTTACTGCAGTGTTGTTAATTCCTTTAACCCAGCTGTAAATTCCAATAATAACAACTGCGGCGATAATCCAAGGTAAGAATTTTTTCATGATTATTGATTTTAGTTTATTTCTAGTTTTAATTACAATTCGTTTTTAATGTCATTCAATTGCGTTTTAATCGACTCTAATTTACGTATTATTTCGAATTTATCTAACGTTTTCTTCTGACCTTCTTTTAAGTGTATTTTAGCGCCATCAAGCGTAAAACCTCTCTCTTTTACCAGATGATAAATCAATTGCAAATTGGTAATGTCTTCTGGTGTGAACATTCTGTTTCCCTTTGCATTTTTTTTTGGTTTTAGAATATCAAATTCGCTGTCCCAAAATCGTATCAAAGAGGCATTGACATTAAAAGCTTTGGCAACTTCGCCAATACTGTAATATCTTTTGTCTTTAGAAAGTTCAATATGCATGATTTGTTTTTTACTATTTTATTTCAAAAATACTATTTTTTGTAATATTAATCTAATGATTGGTTTTCTTGGTTGGCCATTTGCGAAATAGCGACATATTCTACAGCCGAAATATTTCCGTAGTAAAAATTCAACGGATTGACCACTTTTCCATCTTTATGAACTTCATAATGACAATGCGGCCCTTCAGATCTTCCTGTACTTCCAACATAACCAATCACATCGCCTCGTTTTACATGTTGTCCGGGACGGCAATTATATTTACTCAAATGTGCATATAAGCTTTCATATCCAAAACCATGCCTGATTACGATATGATTTCCATAGCCAGAAGCGGTATTGTCAGCTCTTTCTACTACGCCGTCGCCTGTTGCATAAATAGGAGCGCCTGTATTGGCGGTAAAGTCCATACCGTTATGCATTTTTCGCACTTTCGTGAAAGGATCAATTCTATATCCAAAACCTGACGCGACACGTTTTAAATTCTCATTTCGAACTGGCTGAATGGCAGGAATCGCTAATAATAAATTTTCTTTTGCTCCAGCTAATTTCAAAATATCATCTAAAGATTTCGATTGAATTGCCAATTGTTTTGTCAATTTATCTATTCTTTTTGTCGTATTCAAAACCAATTGCGAATTATTGTAACCTTCTAATGTTTTATATTTTTCGGAGTTTCTAAAACCAGCTTTTCTAATAGAATCTGGAATTTCCGTTTTATTAAAATATACTCGATATATATTATTGTCACGTTCTTCTAATGCATCTGCAGCTTCATCAATTTCATCTAGTTTTTTATTCAGAATTGCATATTGAATTTTTAAATTTTCAATTTCACGCGCTTGTAAACGATCTTTTGGGGTTTCAAAATAGGGTGTATTTATTAAAAGAACGAAAACTAAAAAGCCAAACAACGCCGAAGCGACTAAAAACAGTAATGCGTAACCAATTTTTATTCTTTTTCTGGTTTTTATTTTCGTATACGCCAGATTTTCTGAGTCGTAATAATATTTTACTTTCGCCATATTTTAAAATACGCTATTTTTGCAGCTTGTAAAATCAATTAGTCGAACAAAACGGTAAAATGTTTCAAAAGTTCGACGTTTTTATTTACAAAAATTAATGATTAGATATTGGGGTTATTTTTATCATTAGATAATGCGCAAAATAAGGAATTTATTGTTTTAAATAATAAGTTTTTCATTTCGATTTTTAAATTGAGCCATTATCAGATTGATAAATTATCTAATTATCTAATTTCCAAATTGACACATTAAATTGACACATTTTCTAATTAAAATATGAAATCACAAGACGTACGTAAACAATTTTTAGACTTTTTTAAAAGCAATGGGCACCTTATTGTTCCATCGGCTCCTATCGTTCTTAAAGACGATCCAACCTTAATGTTCAATAACTCGGGAATGGCCCAGTTTAAAGAATTTTTCTTAGGGAACGGAACTCCAAAAAGCAAAAGAATAGCAGATACGCAAAAATGTCTTCGTGTTTCAGGAAAGCATAATGACCTTGAAGATGTAGGTTTTGATACCTACCATCATACTATGTTTGAAATGTTAGGAAACTGGTCTTTTGGGGATTACTTCAAAAAAGAAGCAATCAACTGGGCTTGGCAGCTTTTGACTGAAGTGTATAAAATTCCAAAAGAAAATCTTTATGTTTCTGTTTTTGAGGGAAGTAAAGAAGACAATGTTCCTTTTGACCAGGAAGCTTGGGATATCTGGAAAACTTTAATCGATGAGGATAGAATTATTCTTGGGAACAAAAAAGACAATTTCTGGGAAATGGGTGACCAAGGACCATGTGGACCTTGTTCTGAAATTCACGTTGATTTACGTCCAGAAGCTGAGAAGGCTTTAGTTACGGGAAAAAGTTTGGTAAATAATGATCACCCGCAAGTAGTTGAAATCTGGAATAATGTATTCATGGAATTCAACCGTAAAGCTGACGGTTCTCTTGAAAAACTTCCTGCGCAGCACGTTGATACCGGAATGGGATTTGAGCGTTTGTGTATGGCTTTGCAAGGAAAAACATCAAATTACGATACAGATGTTTTTACACCGCTTATCGAAAAAGTAGAAGAAATTACAGGTTTAAAATATACATCTGATGAAGTAAAAAACATCAGCGAAGAACAAAATAAAACCAATATTGCAATTCGTGTTATTGTAGATCACGTTCGTGCGGTTGCTTTTGCAATTGCTGACGGACAATTACCATCAAACACAGGTGCTGGATATGTTATTCGTAGAATTTTACGTCGTGCAATTCGTTACGGATTCACATTCTTAAATACGAAAGAACCTTTTATCAATAAATTGGTAGAAGTTCTGGCAAACCAAATGGGAGAATTTTTCCCAGAAATTAAATCGCAGCAACAATTAGTTACCAATGTAATTCGTGAAGAAGAAGCTTCTTTCTTAAGAACTTTGGATCAAGGTTTACAATTGTTAGAAAATGTAGTTGCAGAAACTAAAGGAAAAGAAGTTTCTGGTGCTAAGGTTTTTGAATTGTATGATACATTTGGTTTTCCAAAAGATTTGACTGCTTTGATTTTAAAAGAGAAAGGTTTCTCTTATAATGAAGCAGAATTTGAAGTTGAATTACAGAAACAAAAAGCACGTTCTCGTGCAGCTTCTGAAATTTCAACGGAAGATTGGAATGTTTTGATTCCTGGAAATGTAGAAACATTTGTTGGTTATGATAAAACAGAAAACGAAGTAAAAATTACTCGTATAAGAAAAGTGGATTCTAAAAAAGATGGTATTTTGTACCAAATCGTTTTAGATAATACACCATTTTATCCAGAAGGTGGAGGACAAGTTGGTGATAAAGGAACTTTAGTTTCGGCAAACGAAACAATCGAAATTATCGACACTAAAAAAGAAAACAACTTGATTTTACATTTTGCAAAACAACTTCCAGAAAATCTAGAAGCAAGTTTTGTAGCAAAAGTAAATACAGATTTAAGGACATCAACTTCAAAAAATCACTCTGCTACGCACCTAATGCATTTGGCCTTGAGAAGCATCTTAGGAACGCATGTGGAGCAAAAAGGATCGTTGGTAAATCCAAATTACCTGCGTTTTGACTTTTCTCATTTCAGCAAAGTTTCTGATGAAGAAATCAAACAAGTTGAAGCTTCTGTAAACGCTCAAATTGAAGCACAATTGCAGTTGGTTGAACATAGAAATATTCCGATTCAAGAAGCATTAGATAAAGGTGCAATGGCTTTATTTGGTGAAAAATACGGAGATAATGTTCGTATGATTGAGTTTGGTGAAAGTAAAGAATTATGCGGTGGTATTCACGTAAAAAACACAGCAGAAATCTGGCACTTCAAAATTATTTCTGAAGGCGCTGTTGCGGCTGGAATTCGTCGTATCGAAGCAATCACGGGTGATGCAGTTAAAAACTTTTATTTAAACCAAGAAAATACTTTGGCAGAAATAAAAGAAACGCTTAAAAATCCGCAAGATATTTTAAAATCTGTTGCTTCACTTCAGGATGATAATGCGAAGTTGAAAAAACAAGTAGAGCAGTTACTGAAAGAAAAAGTAGGTTCGTTAAAAACGGAATTGGAGAAAGATTTCCAAGAAGTAAACGGAGTAAATTTCCTTGCTAAACAAGTTGATTTAAGCATGGCGTCGACTAAAGATTTAGCTTCTGCATTAGGAAGTTCAAAACCAGATTCGTTTGTGTTTTTAGCTTCTGTTGAAGACGGTTTGCCAAATATTCACTGCTATATCGCTAAAGAATTGGTGGCAAACAAAAGCTTAAATGCAAATGTAGTAATCAAAGAATTAGGAAAATATATTGAAGGAAATGGAGGAGGACAGCCTTTCTTCGCATCTGGAAAAGGAAAAAATGCTACTGGAGTTGCTGAGGCTTTGGCTAAGGCAGTTGAGTTTGTGAAGTAAGATTATAAGCTATTATAATATTTAAAAAAAACAAACCCGCCAGATTTTAAAATCTGGCGGGTTTTTGTTGCTTTTATTAATGACATTAAAAAATATTTCGATAACTTTGACAAAAAAATATTTATTATTAACAAGATTTATAATACGAAAAACAAATATAATTCAGCATGAAACGAATCCTATTTTATTTTTTAAGCGCTTCTTTAATTCTATTAGCGTCATGTTCTTCAGAAGAAAATGATTCAATTCTAATTTTGCCAAAAACAATAAATTATATCGATGTAAAAACTTCTAAAGATAGTTTGGTACAGGTTTCTTATGATGGAAATAAAATTAAAAGTTTAATTGGTGAAGCTGGAAGAATTGAATTTCTGTATGAAGGAGATTTTATAATTAAACAAACCAGATATTTTACAAAAGAAGGAAAAGATGTAAAAAATGATGAGTTTTCCTATAGTTATAAGAATGATAAATTATTCTTAGAAACTCATATAGAGGGAAATCTTAAAAGTACTAGAGCTTTTACTTATAATGATAATGGTACGGTTGACGTTAAATCAAATACAATTTATTCTAACGGAGTACAAGAAAGAGAAGAAAAGCAGGAATATACTTTTGTAAATGGAAATTTGTTAAAGAGCATATATTATTACAATGAAAATCGTAGAAGTGAACTTAAATTTGAGTACGATGCAAATAACAATCCTTTTAAAAATGTTTTAGGATATCAATTATTAATGACCAGAGATATCAGTGTAAATAATATTGTAAAAGTAAATAATACAGATGTGATGAATGGAAGTGTTTTAAGTACACAAAACTATAAGACAGAATATATTTATAATGATGATGGATATCCTGTAAAAGTAGTTTCTAGTTTCAGTGTGCCTGATAAAATAATAGAATACATTTATTAATGTTTTGTAAATAAAACTAAAAAAAATCCTTTCATCTTTATGAAAGGACTTTTTTTACAGCTATAAAAAGTTTTTAAAACTGAAGATTAGAATTTTGAAATTATTTTCTTTCCCCAATCTGCTGGCGCCACATTGCGTAATACAAACCTTTTTCTACAATTAAATCTTCGTGTTTACCTTGCTCGATGATTTTACCTTGTTCTAAAACAAAGATTCTATCAGCGTGCATTACAGTTGATAAACGGTGTGCAATTAAAACTGTAATTCTATTTTTATCTGAGATATTTCGAATAGTAGCGTTAATTTCTTCTTCTGTAATAGAATCCAAAGCGGAAGTTGCTTCATCAAAAATCAATAAATTCGGATTTCTAAGAATAGCTCTCGCAATAGATAAACGCTGTTTTTCTCCACCAGAAACTTTGATTCCGCCTTCGCCAATTGTCGTGTTTAAACCATCTTCTGCGCGTCTTAAAAGTTTATCACAACTTGCTCTTCTTAAAGCGTCGTATAAATCTTCGTCGGTTGCGTTTGGTTTTACGAATAATAAGTTTTCGCGAATCGTTCCAGAAAATAATTGAGCGTCTTGCGTTACAAATCCTAATTGTTTTCTTAAATCTAATAAATCAATTTCTGTAGAATCAATATCATTATACAAAACCTGACCTTCTTGCGGAGAATACAATCCAACTAATAATTTAACCAAAGTTGTTTTTCCAGATCCAGACGGACCAACAAAAGCCACGGTTTGTCCTTGTTTGATTTCAAAATTAATATTTTCAACCGCTTTAAATTTGGCTGTTTTATGCTGAAAACTAACATTTTCAAAAAATAATTTCTGAATTGCACCAACATGTTTTGGCGTTTTTGGACGAAATTCTTTTGGAGCGCTCAATAACGTTTTAAAGTTTTCCATAGAAACTTTCGTTTCATTCAAAGCAATGATGAAATTTCCTAATTCTTGTAAAGGTCCAAAAATGAAAAAAGTGAAAAATACCATTGTCAATAAATCTCCTACAATAATTTTCCCTCCAAAAAGAAAATAATACAAAGCAAAAACAACGCAAGTCCTTAAAAAATGAACCGTTGTTCCTTGAATAAAACTCAAACTTCTTATAAAACGAATTTTCTCTAATTCTAATTGAAGAATTTTAAACGTATTTAAGTTCAAGCGTTTCTCTTCCTGATAAGTTAAACCAAGACTTTTTACTAATTCGATGTTTCTTAAACTTTCAGTAGTAGAGCCCGCAAGCGCATTGGTCTGATTAACAATTTTTCTAGAAACGATTTTAATCTTTTTACCTAAATACAAACTTACCAAAGCAATAATTGGTGCTGTAATTAAAAAAATAATCGAAATTCTCAAATCGATTCTGGCAACATAAACGATTACGAATATAAAACCGATAATTGTTTGAAAAATTAATGAAATAGAAAGTGTGATTAATTTTTCAGAATCAATTCTAACTTTTGTCAGTTTGCTTAAAGTTTCACCGCTTCGCTGATCTTCAAATTCTGCAAAAGGAAGATCAAGCGATTTTTTTATTCCGTCAGTATACATTTGCGCACCAGTTCGCTGAATGACAACATTGGTAAAATAATCCTGAAAGTTTTTCGTGATTCTAGAAACCATTGCTGCAGCAAGAGAAAGTCCAAGCCAGAAAGACAATGATTTAATAAAACCCATTTCGTTTCCTTTATATTTTGCAAGACCAACTCCGCAATCCTGCATCAATTTTCCTGTAATTACTGAGTCTGATAAGCTGAAACAAATGTTAATTGAAGCCATAATCAAAGCAAAAAACAAAAGCATTTTATGTTTGATGATGTAAGTATATAATAATTTCATAGGTAATTTAAAAAAATGGAAGATGCAAAAGTAAGGAATTGTTTTAGTTTCTGAAGTTCATTTTTGTTATTAAAAATGTAATTTTTATAAGTGTGAATAATAATGGTTTTGAATTGGATTAATTTCAATTCAAAATTTGTTAGTCATATTCAAAAAATTACATATTTGAGTATTAAAAACATCAAAATACAATTAGAAAAACTTTTACTGCTTCTTACTAATTCCCTAATTTAGAAGACCATTTCATAATTCCATTATAAATTAATTGAAGATCGCCATCGTCTTGTAAATGTAAGGTTGCGCCTGGATAACCAGCTGTATTAGAAGTCCAAATTATTTGTTCGGGAGCGGTAAAACCAGAAGCATGTCCTTTAATAACCAAATTTCCGTCAGATTGTAAAAAGCATGAAGGGCGATAATAGTATTTTGGATTTCCTGCCTGCCAAGTTATAGTATCATTTTCAAGATTTTTAATGCTTAATATTCCAGAATCGAATTGCAAAACAAATAAACCATTTGAAGATTTGATGGCTTGTGTCCATGGAATAAAATCTATTCTTTCTCCAGATTCTACAACAGATCGAATCGGAAAAGGATACCATTCATTAATCGATTTTATATCAATAATTGATAAATCAGTCATTTCGTTTATAGCAATTCCATTAGTTGTAAGCGTTGCAGGAACATAATAATGCATGATAGAAAGCGGGTCATATTGACTGTAATTAGTTGATTCAGGACTTTTTATTACAAACTCATCAACTTCTTCTTTAGACCAGCCATTTAAATCATTATAATATTTGTAAACTTTTGGTAAATCCCAACTTATGGTTGCCGCTGGACTTGAATTTTCATGAATAAGCCCTAATGCGTGTCCGAATTCGTGTAAAATTGTTCTTCTTATAGAAGCTTCGTTTGCAGCTGTAAGAGGTCCTAATCGCATAGATTGTTCGTTTGTATTGCCATAAGCAGATTTCATTCCTAAAACAGACCACGCTCCATAATTTCCCACATTAAAACCTATTCTAATATCGGCATATTCATTTTCGGCAACATATTCAAATTTTAGATTTGCATATTTTGTCCATTCACCAGCGATTCTTTTTACTTTTCCTTGAGCATCAGCGTCTCCATCTAAAAATTTAATTTTAATGGTTTGTCCAGGTTGCCATCTTGGCCAATTTATAATTGCTGCATTTGGTTTAGTAACAGGATCGGATTTAAATTCAATAAAATTAAAACTGCAAAATGATATTTCATCATCATTAGAAATTTGGCTTTCTTCATTATTACATGAAAGAAACAGAAAAAACGAAGAAAAAATACACCATTTAATAACTTTTTGCATATTTATTTTTTTAGAAATGCAAAGTTAAAATAAGGGCAAATATTTTTTTTGATTGCATTTCAATTATGTCTTATTGTGTTGTAAATATGTCTTTTAGGGGAAAATGAAACTTAAAACAGTTTATTGTTTTTGCTTTGAAAAGCCTTTAAAAGTTTTTTTTATATTAAAATAAGGTAAGATTTTATTGCTTTTTTAGATAGGTTTGATTTATTTTGAAATAACAAATCAAATCTTAACCTCATTTAAAATTGAAAAAAATACTAGCCATTTTTACTGTATTGTCTTTAATTGCAAGCTCTTGTAGTAGCGAAGAAAATAGTAATTCAGAAGAAAAATTGATATTGCCAAAAACAATTTCTTATGTATATCCTAATATATATTTAGGTACAAATACTAAAAGCACATTAAGCTATGATGGAAATAAAATTGTTAGCAGTGTTGACGAAAATTCAAAAACTATTTTTACCTATACCGGAGATGTTATAACCAAACAAGAAGTGTTTGATGTTGATCTGCAAGGCAAAGAAACGAAAACAGATGAAGCAATTTATACCTACGAAAACGGAAAATTAAAAACTAGAATTTTCAAAGAAGGTATTTCTTCTCAATATGCAGATGGAGAATATATCCAAAAGGCGGTTTATACTCATTCTTCTAACGGAACAATTTCATATATTAATTATCAAGTAGATAAGATTACGAAAGTAGAAACTAAAGATAGTGAAGGTGTTTTAACATACGAAAATGGTAATCTTGTGAAACATAAAATCGGAAACACAACTTATGTTTATGAATATGATGCAAAAAATAATCCGCTTAAAAATGTTTTGGGTTTCAATTTGCTTCTAAATGAAATTAGTGCAATCGGAAGAAATAATGTCGTAAAAACCACTTTCAATTCATCTCAAAATTCTAACACAGGAATTTATCTAACAACGTATATTTATAGCGATAAAGATTATCCAACAAAACAGACTTCTTACAGCAGCGGAACATCTATAGAATACGAAATTGAATATACATATTGATTTAAGAAATTCATAAAAACCAAATACTTTCTGTATTTGGTTTTTTTATTGGTTAAAATTGATGAAATTCGTGTTTAAATTATAAAACATGCAATTCAGAACTCAAATACCAATTTCAAAAAGTAATAATCCGATTGATTATAATTCGAAAATACTTTCTGTTGGTTCTTGTTTTGCAGAAAATATGGCGGAGAAATTCGATTATTTTAAATTTCAAAACGAAACCAATCCGTTCGGAATTATTTTTAATCCTGTTTCTATCGAAAAATTATTTAACAGAGTTTGTAAACTAGAAATGTTTGAAGAAAAAGACGTTTTTTTTCATAACGAGCGTTGGCATAGTTTTGAAGTTCATTCTGATTTAAGTAATTCAGATAGACAAGAATTGCTAGAAACATTAAATAAAGCCGTTTCAGAAACCTACAAACATTTAAAAGAAGCAACTCACATAATTATCACTTTGGGAACTTCTTGGATTTACAGAAACATCCAAAAAGATGAAGTCGTAGCCAATTGCCATAAAGTACCTCAGAAACAGTTTTCAAAAGAATTACTTTCTGAACAAGTCATTCAAAAAAGCATTCAAAATACAATTGAAGCGGTTCAAACTTTAAATCCAAATATCAATTTCATTTTTACTATTTCTCCAGTTCGTCATATCAAAGACGGTTTTATAGAAAATCAGTTAAGCAAATCGCATTTATTTACAGCTTTGCATCAAGTTTTAAAAATTAATAATTCACAATTTACAATTCACAATTATTTTCCTTCATACGAAATTATGATGGATGAACTTCGCGATTATCGTTTTTATGGAGAAGATATGCTGCATCCAAATCAAATTGCAATAGATTATATATGGAAACTTTTCAGTGAAAATTATATTTCTCAAGATAGTTTTTCGATCATGGAAAAAGTAGATGAAATCCAGAAAAGTTTGCGTCATAGAAGTTTCAATCCAGAATCAGAGCAACATCAAAAATTCCTGGCTAAGTTGCAGCAGAAAATTAGTATTTTAGAAAATAAGATTTCCCATATCAAATTCTAAAAAACACGTTGTGTTTTAACCTCTTTGTGGCATAAAAAACAACGATTAGCAGTAAAATTTTAGAATAATTCCTCATAATTATGTAAATTGTTAAGGTTTAAATTTTACATTTTTGTAAAATGACCAATTTATGCTTTTCCCAAAGCATTTAAACTTAACGATTTTACTGAGGTATGAATAAGAAACCCATTCATTATTTAAAAAAAACACTTCGTATACTGCTTTGGTGTGTGGGTTCTGTGGTTACACTTTTATTACTTTTAATTATTTTAATTCAAGTTCCGTCGGTTCAGAATTTCGTTAAGGACAAAGCGATTACTTACCTTCAAGGCAAAATTAAAACCAAAGTTTCTTTAGATCATATTTCCATAAAATTCCCAAAAGATGTAGTTCTGGAAGGTTTCTATTTTGAAGATCAAAAGAAAGATACATTGCTGGCTGGTAATCGTTTGGAAGTCGATGTCGATCTTTTTAAATTGGTTAGCAGCGAACTAGAAATCAATTCGGTTTCTCTCGAAAATGTAAAGGCAAATATTTCTAGAAACAAAGACGGCGTTTTCAATTTTGATTATATCATTAAAGCATTCGAATCGAAAGAACCAAAAGTAGAAGATCCTGATGCTAAACCTTTCAAAATTTCGGTTGTAAAAGTCAATTTAAATAATGTCAAATTCAACTTTAAAGATGATTTTTCTAAAAATGATATTCGCGTAAATCTGACACATTTTGATACTAAATTCAAAGAATTTGATTTGGATAAAATGAATTTTAATATTCCAAATATCAATTTAAATGGGTTGAAAGTCGTTTTAGATCAAGATGTTGTAGAAAAAATTGCTGAAGTTTCGGTAAAAACTGTCGATACAATTTCGAAACGCCCGGATTTCAATTTAAATCTTGGAAAAGTGGCACTTTCTAAAATTGATATTTTATACGATAATAAAGATTCAAAACTTAATTCGGGCATTCGTTTAGGAAATCTGAATTTAGCTGTCAATAAAATTGATTTAAACAATCAGCTTTTAGATTTCGATACTTTCGAAATAAAAAACTTAAGCGGAAATCTAAGATTAGGAGCAAAAGACAAACAGATTGATGCGCCAAATTTAGATACAACTTCCATTAAACAAGCCGGTTGGAAGGTAAAATTGAAAGATACAAATCTAGAAAATATAGCTTTCAAATTTGATGATATGCAATCGAAACCAAAAATAAAAGGTTTAGATTACGCGCACTTAGATTTGAGTAAGTTCAACTTTAAAGCAGAAAAATTATATTATGGAAATGATACTATTTCTGGAAGCATAAAAACGCTTACAGTTAATGAAAAAAGTGGTCTTCAGATTCAAAGTTTTAAAACCGATTTCTTTTACGGACCAAAAAATGCTTCTTTAGATAATTTGTATTTGAAAACGCCTCAAACGCTTGTGCAAGATAAAGTTAAGGCCGAATATAAGTCACTAGAATCACTTCAAAAAGATTTAGGAAATCTGGCGATTGATGCGAACCTGAAACAGTCAAAAATTGGTTTCAAAGACATTTTATTATTTGTTCCTGATCTTCAAAATACAAATCCTTTTAAGAGTAATCCTAATGCGATTTTGTACGTTGACAGCCGTGTGAGCGGAAAAGTAAAAGATCTGAATATTTCGAAATTTGAAATGAGTGGAATTGGTTCTACAAAAGTTTCCCTTTCGGGGAAAATCGCTGGCTTGCCCGATGCACAAAAAGCATATTACGATTTGAATATTAAAAAGATTTCGAGCACAGCAAAAGACATTAATATGTTTGTGCCAGCGGGAACAATTCCGAAGAATATTCAAATTCCGTCTCAAATAAGTTTGCAAGGAAAATTTAAAGGTTCGGTACAAAGTTTCAAAACCAATTTAGCTTTAAACAGCAGTTTCGGAAATGCAAAAGTGGACGCTTTATTTGATCAGCGCATTAAAAAAAGAGAAAAATACGATGCCACGGTTTATTTTCTCGATTTCGATTTGGGAAGATTAATTAAAAACGATTCTATCGGAAAAATTACGCTTAAAGCGAAAGTTAAAGGAACTGGTTTAGATCCGAAAACGGCAAATGCAGCAATTGACGGTTTGGTACAAAAAGCGGTTTTTAATCGATATACTTACAAAGATTTAGCTTTGAAAGGAAATATCGAAAATGGCTCTTTTGCAGTAAAATCTGGAATGAAAGATCCGAATCTAAATTTTGATTTAACGGCTTCGGGCGATACAAAAGATAAATATCCAACTGTAAAATTGAAACTAAACTTGGATATTGCTGATTTAGAAAAACTCAATCTACACGCTGGTCCGATGAAACTTCGCGGAAATGTCGATGCGGATATTACAAATAGTAATCCTGATTATTTGAACGGAAAAGTTTTTCTTTCTAATGTTCAAATTTTGCAAGACAAAGAACCAATTGTTTTAGATTCGGTTCGTGTAATTGCTTTTTCAGATAATTCTCGAAATAATATCAAAGTTTCTTCTCAGTTTTTAAAAGCAGAAGTTGACGGAAAATACAAATTGACAACACTTGCTGCAGCGATAAAAAAATCGTTGTCAAAATATATCGACTTGAAAAATCCAAAAGCAAAAGGAGAATCAGATGAGCAAAGATTGACTTTTACGCTTACAGTAGACAATGATCCGATTTTATTTAAATTGGTTCCGAAACTAACAGGTTTAGAGCCAATTAAAATTACAGGAAAATACAATAATGTAACAGATTCTTTGGAAGTTAGAGGAACGATTCCGAGAATTACTTATGGCAACAACACTATTTCTGACGGAAAAATAAACATTGAAGCCAAAGAAAATGCTTTAGAATATTCTATTTCTATTGCGACAATAGAAAGCGGTTCTTTAAAAATTCCGTTTACGAGTTTAAAAGGCGAAGTTCAAAACAATATTCTAGATTACGCACTTGAAGTTCAAGATGCTAAACAAAAACAGCAATATTATATTGCGGGCGAATTTAAAGCAGAAGATTCTAAAAACATCTTAAAACTAGATGCTGAAAATTTTGTTTTAAATTATGATAAATGGAATGTTGATCCAGAAAATGCAATTGAATTTGGAGAAAAACGCCTTTACGTCAACAAATTTAATCTGAATAATAACGGAAATGAATTAAAAGTTCAGTCGCAAGGAACTCAAGATAATGCGCCTTTGCAAGTTGATTTTGTAAACTTCAAAATCGAAACCATTATGAATATGGTTAAAAAAGACGAACTTTTAATGCAAGGTTTGATTAACGGAAATGCGTTGGTAGAAAATGTAATGACGAATCCGACTTTTACATCCGATTTAAAAATAGATGATTTTACTTTTAAAGGAGATAAAGTTGGCGATTTAGAAATCAAAGTTGATAATAAAACAGCAAATACGCTTGCCGCAAATGTAAGTTTAAGCGATGAAGGAAACGATCTTAAATTAACCGGCGATTATAAATTGGACGCTGGAACTTTTGATTTTGATGTCGATATCAACAAACTGAACATCAAAAGTATTCAAGGTTTTAGTATGGACAATATTACCGAAGGATCGGGATATTTATCTGGAAATTTTAATATTACAGGAAATACAGAAACGCCAAGAATTAACGGAGAATTGAATTTTAATGATGCTGCTTTTAGAGTAACGCAATTGAATTCTTATTTTAAAATCGGAAAAGAAAAAATCACATTTAATAACGAAACCATTTCATTTGATAAATTTTCACTTTTTGATGAAAATGATAACGAATTGTACGTAAATGGGAATATAAAATCGGCAGATTTTAGAAAATATAATTTCGATTTATTGGTTGAAGCCGATAATTTTAGAGCCATTAATTCGAAAGCAAAAGACAACGATTTATTCTACGGAGATTTATTTTTAGATACAAAACTAAATATAAAAGGCGATTTGGATAGTCCAGTTGTCGACGGATCAATCAAAATCAATAAAGAAACCAAATTTACGGTTGTAATGCCACAATCAGATCCTTCTATTGCTGATCGTGAAGGAATTGTAGAATTTGTAGATGAAGACAATGCGTATCTCAAACAAACTGTAGATATGCAGAATAAATTGAATCAATCTGAAATAAAAGGAATGGATGTTAATGTCGCGATTTCTATTGATAAAGAAGCAGAATTAACTTTGCTGATTGATAAGTCAAATGGCGATTATTTGAATTTGAAAGGAGAAGCAGAATTAGTTGGCGGAATCGATCAATCTGGAAAAACAACTTTGACTGGAAAATATGAGTTTTCGGATGGTTCTTATCAAATGAATTTCAATGGAATAAAAAGAAAATTCGATATTCAGAAAGGAAGTTTTATTACTTGGAATGGTGAGCCAACAATGGCTACTTTAAATATTACAGCAATTTATAAAGTAGATACTGCTCCAATTGATTTGTTAGGAAATCAGTTAAAAGGAGAATCTCAGACGGTTCAAAATACGTACAAACAAAAGCTTCCTTTTCAGACTCTACTGAAAATGAATGGAGAATTATTGAAACCAGAAATATCATTCGGAATTGTACTTCCTGAAGGAAATTATAATGTTTCTTCGGATGTTGTAGAACTAACTCAAGCAAAATTAAAACAGTTGGAACAAGATCCAGCAGAACTTAATAAGCAGGTTTTCGCACTTTTATTATTGAACAGATTTGTGGGCGAAAATCCATTTTCGAGCGAAAGCGGCGGTACAAACGCAGAATCTTTTGCAAGACAGAGTGTAAGCAAAATTCTTTCTCAGCAATTAAATAATCTTGCAGGCGATTTGATTACAGGATTTGAAGTCAATTTCGATTTAGAATCAACAGAAGATTACACGACAGGAACGATGCAAAACAGAACCGATCTGAATGTTGAAGTTTCAAAAAAATTACTAGACGATCGATTGAAAGTTACTGTTGGAAGCAGTTTTGGCGTTGAAGGTCAAGAGCGCGCCAACGAAGAAAGCACCAACATTGCGGGCGATGTGGCGTTAGATTATCAATTAACAAAAGACGGACGTTATATGGTTCGTGCATATCGCAAAAACCAATATCAAGTTGCGGTTGAAGGACAGGTTGTTGAAACTGGAGTTGCGTTTGTAATTACTATGAGTTACAATAAATTCAGAGAACTTTTTCATCGTACAGAAGAAGAAAAGGAATTAATTAGGGAAGAAAAAATTCGTAAAGAGAAAGAAAAGCAAAAAAAGAAAGCGGATAAAGAAAAAGAAAAACTGCAGGAAAACGAAGATGAAAATCAAATTAAAGGAAATGAGCAAAAAACATAATCATATAAAAGCCTGTTTTATTAAGTTTACAGCACTCCTTGCTTTATTTTTTGTTTTAGGATGCAGTAATACAAAATATCTTCCAGAAGGCGATTTGCTTTATACTGGCGGTTCGGTTACCATTAAAGATTCGATTATGAAAAAGAAAGATCGAAAAGCTTTAGAAACAGAACTAGAAGGTTTATTGCGTCCAAAACCTAACAAACAAATTTTTGGTTTACGACCAAAATTATTGATTTATAATCTTGCCGGAGAACCCAAAAAAGATAAGGGAACAAGATATTGGTTGCGAAATAAAGTTGGTGAGGCGCCAGTACTTTTCAGTCAAGTAGATTTAGATTATAACGCTTCTGTTTTGCGAAACTTTGCCGAAAATCGAGGTTATTTCAAAGTCAGAGTTAGTGCCGATTCAACTGTTCGAAATAAAAGAGTTACGGCAGAATATACCGTTGCGCCTAGAAAACAATACATTATAAAAAGCGTTACTTTTCCAGACGATTCTTTAAAAATGTCTAAAATTATTGCTAAGAGCCACAGAAGAAGTTTATTGAAAGTTGGAAATCCGTATGATTTGGAGGTTATAAAAGCAGAAAGAGAACGAATTGATGCGAGATTAAAAGAAAAAGGATATTTCTACTTTAACCCAGATTATATTTTAGCAAAAGTGGACAGCAGTAAAGGCGACCACGAAGTAAAAATTAGACTGGTTATAAAAGATGATACGCCAGTTAAGGCTTTGACTGCTTATAAAATTGACAAGATTTTTGTGTATCCAAATTATTCTCTAACCAATGATAGCACGGTTTATAGAAAAAGAAATATTACGCAATACAAAGATTTTACTATAATAGACACCGCAGATACTTTTAAACCAAGAATTTACGACCGAACAATTTACTTTAAAAAAGGTGATGTTTACAATCGAAAAGACCATAATTTGACTTTAAATCGATTTGTAAATCTTGGAACTTTCAGTTTTGTTAAGAACGAATTTAAGCCGTCAGATTCAATTCCGAATGCTTTAGATTCTTATTACTATCTTACACTATTGCCTAAAAAGTTTATTCGTGTTGAAGTTATCGGAAAAACCAATTCGGCGAGTTATACAGGAACAGAATTAAACGTAAACTGGAATAATCGAAACATTTTTAAAGGAGCGGAATTATTTACGGCTTCGGTTTTTGGTGGTGCCGATTTTCAATTAGGCGGAGCAAATAAAGGTAAAAATATTTACAAACTTGGAGGAGAAGTCAGCTTGACTTGGCCGCGATTTATTACGCCCTTTAATATTGAAGGAAATAGTGAATTTGTACCAAGAACAAAAGCGACAATACGTTACGAATATCAAAAAAGAACACAATTGTATGCTCTGAATTCATTTAATACTTCATTTGGTTATTTGTGGAAAGAAAATATTCGTAAAGAACACCAGTTAAATGTGATTGATGTAACATATGTAAGTCCTAATCATGTTACTGCAGAATATATGGCAGATATTGATGAAGATGAAGCGCTAAGAAGGGTAATCGAAAAGCAGTTAATTTTTGGTCCAACCTATAATTATACGTACACCAATACAATGCAAAAACGTCGAAAAAACACCATCTATTTTAATGGTGAATTAGATTTGGCTGGAAATTTAACTGGTATGATAACGGGCGCAAATATCAAAAAAAATGATACAATTAAAATATTTGATGTTCCTTTCAGCCAATATGTAAAAATTAAAACCGACTTCAGACATTATTTAAAACTAGGAAAAGAAAGTGAACTAGCCAGCAGATTAATAGTTGGAGCTGGATTTGCGTACGGAAATTCGAATGCGCTGCCAACCTCAAAACAATTTGTTGTTGGAGGAACAAATAGTATTCGAGCTTTTAGAGCGCGAACTTTAGGTCCGGGAAGTTATGTTATTCCGCCGCCGACCAATAATAATTTTACTCCAGATCAATCTGCCGATTTAAAGTTAGAATTCAATACCGAATATCGAGCGAAGCTCTTTAGTATAGTAAGAGGAGCTGTGTTTTTAGACGCAGGAAATATTTGGCTTCTTCATGCCGATCCTAATAAACCAGGAGCTGAAATTTCTAAAGATTTTATGAAAGAACTTGCAGTTGGAGCAGGAGCAGGTTTACGTTTTGATTTATCATTTTTGATTTTAAGAACCGATCTAGCCATTCCGCTGAGAAATCCAGCGTTGCCAGACGGACAAAGATGGGTTATTGATGATATTAATTTCGGAAGCAGTTCTTGGCGAGAAGACAATCTTATTTTGAATATTGCGATTGGATATCCATTCTAAAAATTTTTTGCCACGAATTACTCGAATTTTCACAAATTCACTATGCTGTATTTATTGATTAATTTCAATTTGAATTTCAAAAAAATTAGTGGGAATTAGTGTAATTCGTGGCGAAAGAAACAAAAAAAAGAAGTAAATTGCTCTTAAATATTTTATGGAATGCAAAACTTGATCAAAAGAATTATTGGAGTTAGTGTCATCGTTTTATTAATTGTTTTGGCTTTTAAATATTGCCAGTTCAAAAAAGAAGACGATTCAGATATTGAATATAATACCAATTTAATTCAGCAGCAGATTCTTAATGTTGGAAAACTAGTCGTAACCGAAGGACATTTTTCTGAGGTTATTACCTATAAAAATCAGCAGAAATATTTAATGGATATGGTTTCTTTTGAAAAGAAAGCCTTAGTTGTTGTAAATGCAAATGTTACCGTTGCCTACGATTTGCATCAAATGAAATATGATATTGATGAAAAGAATAAAACGATTACGATTTTAAATATTCCAAAAGAAGAAATCACAATAAATCCTGATATTAAGTTTTATGATGTCGAACAAAGCAAATTGAATCCGTTTACAGGAGACGATTATAATAAAATCAATAAATCGGTAAAAGCAAATCTGGCTAAAAAAATCGAAAAATCTACACTAAAAACAAATGCCCAAAATAGATTAATTAGCGAGTTATCGAAGATTTTAATTCTAACCAATTCAATGGGCTGGAAACTGCAATACAACGGTAAAACTATCAAATCTGAGAAAGAGTTGACACAGGATTTGAAATTGTAGTTTTAAAAAGAATCTCGCAAAGACGCGAAGGCGCAAAGTTTTTTACTTAATAAGTTTGCTTTGCGATTTCGCGTCTTTGCGAGATTAAAAATATTTTATCAAAAATAACTTCGCGCCTTAGTGCCTTTGTGGCAAATTATCAAAGATCAAATCCAAACCGCCAGAAATTAAATGCGCAATTTCAGGACGTTTTATTTTCAATTGATCTAAATGAACCAATACTTCTTGAAGTAATTGTTTTTCATCAGAATCTTTTAAAAGTTCAGCAATCTCAATATTTAAAAGCCAATCATTAGAATGATTGATTTTCAGTTTTTCAAAAACAGATTGAAGCACAGTTTTAGATTCTTTATTGTTTCTAATATTTCGAACAGATGAATATAAAATCTCTAATTCATCACGCTCTTCAGTATGTTTTGCTTTTATTGTTTTCGTTGTTGGAACGATATTAATCAAGTCAAAACTATTTACATCGGCTGGTCCAGAGAAAGCAGAAATTACTTTTTTACCAATTGCCATATCATAATTTCCCCAGTCAGGCTGAAACAAAATAGTTTCGCCATGAGTTACGGTGCAATTTTTAAAACTGATTAAAATAATTTCTCCATGAAGATTTCTAGAACCTGTAATGATTTCGCCTTCAACGATAATATTACCTTCAAATTCCAGTTTTATTTTTTCTCCTTCGACAATACTGTAAGCCTGTAAATCCATCGGACTCATATCTTCAATGGCAAGATTAAAACCTTTCAATTTCCCAATCGGACTTCCAAATCCGTGCGGATGAGTTAAAGTTCCGTGCCCGACTAATTCTTTTTCACGATTAGAAAGCGCTGTTTTTCCTGTAGTTTGAATGTAAACTGGTTTTCCTTCTTCTTCAATCACATTGGTAAAAACACCTGAAATTTGTAAACCTGTACTTAATTCAATAGTTCCTAAAGCATTCGACTGAATTAGTTTTTTAATTCCAGAAAGACCTCCTGTACGTAAAGCCATTTTATTGGCAAATTCTTCCAGAATTAAACTTAAATGAGAAAAAGTTGGTGTTACATATAATTGAGGTTGCAACTGCGTAATATCAAAATTCTGATTAGCAGCCGAAATGTCATAAGGGATTTTCTTCACATTATCGGTCATACAGTGTGCGCTTTCCCCAATTGATGAAAGCAATCCAGCGCCGTAAATTTTCGGGTCTTCAACTGTTCCAATCAAGCCGTATTCAACCGTCCACCAATGCAGGTTTCTAATTTGCGCCATTTCAGACAATTCGCCCATATCATTTTGCAAATCGGAAACTGCTTTTTCAGCTTCATCAATTTTTTCTTGTGGAGTATCTTCGGCTTCTTTCAAAATAGAAAGCAGACGAATCGCCTCGTACATTTGATAATCTTTATGAGAAGAAATTGCTTTACAGCCAATTTCACCAAAACGTCTTAAATATTCTGCATATTCAGGATTGGCAATAATAGGAGCGTGGCCGGCACCTTCGTGAATAATGTCTGGAGCGGGAGTATATTCAATATGTTCTAATTGTCTAATGTCTGAAGCGATAACCAGAACATTATAAGCCTGAAATTCCATAAAAGCATTTGGCGGAATAAATCCATCAACAGCAACCGCAGCCCAGCCAATTTCGCTTAAAATTCTGTTCATGCCGTACATGCTCGGAATAGAATCAACTTCAATTCCTGTTTTGCGTAAACCTTCCAAATACGAATGATGCGCTACTTTAGAAAGATAATCAACATTTTTGCGCATCACATATCGCCAAACCGCTTGATTGATAGGAGTGTAATCACTATAGTCTTGAGGTTTAATAAATTGCTGTAAATGTTTAGGCAATTTTTCTAATAACGGATTGGATTCAATATTTGGATTCATTTCGAAAACTTTCATGGTTAAAATGTAAAATTACGAATTTAAACCACCTTTTTTGTGATAATAATCACAAAAGTTTTGTTCGAAAGAATGTTTATTGCGTTTTTGTGAGTTTTTGGTTTTTAAGATTTCTTAATTGAATTTCGCAACTCATTTTCAGCATTTCTAAAATATTCGATTTTATGAGAAAACATAAACGCCATATTTGTAGCACGCATTTTGGCTTCTTCAGTAATTGGTCCAGCAAATTGTGAATCAATTGTCGAATTAAAAATGGCAATCCATCGGTCAAAATGTGTTTTGTCTACTGGTAATTGCTTGTGCGGAGGAAACGGTGTTCCTGAATATGCTCGAACATCGAATAGAATAGTTTGCCAAAAACCGTACATTTTCTGCAAATGTGGTTCCCAACGATCTTGCAGTTTATCATTAAAAATAGGACCAATTAAATCGTCTTTTCTAACATTGCCATAAAAGCTGTCAACCATTTGCTTAATGTCTTCTATTGTGGAAATATCTTTAAGAGTTGCCATTTTTTCTGTATTTAAAGTAGGTGCAAAAATACAATTTATCTTTCTTTTACTTTCCTGATATTTATCATTAACCCCTTTAATTACTCATAAAAAAGACGTTTTGTAAGGATTTGTTTTTGATGAGTTATTTTGATTTTAACAGGTAAGTTTTTTATGATTTTTAATTTTTTAAAATATTGATTATTAGTATTTTAAAAAATAATTAGATGAGTTTTTGTTATATCAAAATTTTGAATTTGATGTGTATTTGTAAAGTATTATAAATGAGAATATTGTAAAAATACTCATAATATTGTGGTGTTTTAGTATAATAAAACTGAATAAATGAGAAAAAACTAATTATCAAGCCACAAAACCACAAAAAATGCACAAAACTACTCAAACACCTACCAATCGGGTAAGTAAAGCGTTGCAACTAATAGTTTGTAATTCGCTTTTATTTTTAAACAGCTTAAATGCTCAGACCGTAACTCCGTGGATGACTACTGGAGATCAAACTAAATTATTGCAACAGCAAGCTTCAGTAAGTTTCGGAACTAATTCGGGATCAAATCCTTCTACAATCACAGTAAATGCAGGAACAACATATCAAACTATGGATGGATTTGGTTATACGCTAACCGAAGGGAGTTGCGAAGTAATCAGCGCGATGGCTGCGACGCAACAAAATCAGTTATTAAATGATTTGTACAATCCTACCACTGGATTAAATGCGAGCGTTGTTCGTATCAGTATTGCTGCTTCTGACTTAAGCAGTTCTTCTTACAGTTACAACGAAACTGCTGGTGATACAAATATGAACAATTTTAGTTTGAATGGACCGGATTTAACTTATTTAATTCCGATTATAAAAAAGATCCAGCTGATTAATCCTAACATCAAAATTTTGGCAACGCCTTGGTCTGCTCCAAGATGGATGAAAACAAACGGTTCTTGGATTGGAGGCTCTTTGCAAACACAATATTACGCTGCGTATGCGAGATATTTCGTGAAATATTTTGATGCAATGAAAGCACAAGGTATTAATATTTGGGCAATTACACCGCAAAATGAACCAGAAAATCCGAATAACGAGCCAAGTATGTTGATGAATTCTACCGAACAAAAGAATTTTATTAATCAACAACTTGGACCTCAAATGGCTGCAGCGGGTTATGGAAACGTGAAAATCATTGCTTTTGATCACAATTGCGACAATCCAAATTATCCAATTGATGTTTTAAATAATAGCAGTTACGTTGATGGAGCGGCATTTCATTTGTATTTGGGAAATATTGCGAATATGTCAACTGTAAAAACTCAAACGGGAAAAAACGTTTATTTTACCGAGCAATATACTGGTGCGGGCGGAAGTTTTAGCGGAGATTTTGGCTGGCATATGCAAAATGTTGTAATTGGAAGTACAACCAATTGGTCGAAAACAGTTTTAGAGTGGAATGCTGCCAATAATCCAAGTTTTGGTCCTAGAACTCCAGGCGGATGTACAAGTTGTTTGGGCGCAATTACCGTTAATAACAGTACAAGTTATACTAAAAATGTAGCGTATTATATTATTGGACAGATTTCTAAGTTTGTAAAACCTGGAGCAACGAGAATTTCTTCTTCAAGTACAAATGGAAGCATTGCCTCAGTTGCATTTAAAAATCCTGATGGATCAACTGCGCTTGTTGTGTATAACTCTGGCGGATCTTCAAATACTATAAAAGTAGTTTCAGGTTCATCGGCTTTTAATTATACAGTTCCTGCGTCATCTGCGGTAACATTTAATTGGGGAACGTCGAATCCAATTGCGGTTACAGGAGTAAGTGTAAGTCCGACTTCGGCTACAATTACGGCTGGACAAACACAGCAATTATCAGCTACGGTTTCTCCAAATAATGCAACAAATACTGCTGTAAATTGGAGTTCGAGCAATACTTCAGTTGCAACAGTAAATTCAAACGGACTAGTTTCTGCTGTTTCTGCAGGAAATGCTACAATTACTGTATCGACTGTTGATGGTGCAAAAACAGCATCAAGCGCAATAACGGTAACTGCTTCAACAACTGGTTTTCCAGGATATTATAATATTATTTCAAGAAATAGCAATAAAGGTTTAGATGTTGCCGATAATTCTACCACTAGTGGAGGACGTATTCAGCAATACGATATAACAAACGGAGGAGGAAATAACCAACGCTGGAAATTTGTTTCAGCAGGAAGCGGTAATTATTACATTATTGTAAAATCGACTGGAATGTATTTGGCTGTTGAAAATAACGGAACTGCAAATGGACTAAAAGTACAGCAAAAATCGTTTTCAAGTTCAAACGAATTTAAATGGACAATCGCTAGTCTCGGCGGAGGTTACTATAAAATTACGAATGTAAATACAGGCAAATCTCTTGATGTTGAAAATGTTTCTACAGCAAACGGAGCAAATATTCAAGTTTGGGATTATTCTGGAGGTCTGAATCAGCAATGGCAACTTGTTCAGGTTGAATCTTCAGCGGCAAAAATGTCTTTGGCTGTTCAAGAAGTTCCAGTCGAAGAGGAGAACTCAAATGATATGACCATTTTTGTTGATAAGAACAATAATCATTTAAAAATCGATACTAATCATGAAGGAGCTGCTGATGTCGAGATTTTCAATGTAACAGGACAACCAGTTTTGAAAAAGAATATAAATTTTATAAAAGGAAATCAATCTGAGATTGAGATTTCAAGACTTGCAAAAGGAGTTTACATTGTAAAAGTAAACGACGGTCAAGGATCTTATTCTAAAAAAGTATTAAAGCAATAAGTAGAGTCCAAGAATTCAATTAGTAATTTTTTATTGGATTTTTAAAAGGCTGTCGTCCCATCTGACAGCCTTTTTATGTTTTAATGAATTATCCAATAAGTTGTGTAAACAAATCCTGATTGTCATTCAAATATTGAAATTCAAAACCATTTTCAGTCATTTTTAATTTAATTGGCATAATATCATTTTTGTTTTTTAATTCTAAACCAACTACTACAGAACCTTTTTCACGACTATTTTTCTTAGCAAACTGAAAATAAGTAATGTCATCATCTGGACCTAAAATATTATTTACAAATTCTTTTAAAGCGCCAGGACGTTGTGGAAACTGAATCATAAAATAATGCATTAAGCCTTCGTAAAGCAAAGAACGTTCTTTTATTTCGGCAGTTCTTTCAATATCATTATTGCTTCCGCTAACGATGCAAACTACATTTTTTCCTTTAATTTTTTCTTTATAAAAATCCAAAGCCGCAATTGTCAAAGCTCCAGCTGGTTCTACAACCATTGCTTCTTCGTTATATAAACGCAAAATTGTAGTACAGACTTTTCCTTCTGGAACCAAAATTATATCTTCTAAATTGTAACGACAGATTTCAAAAGTTTTGTCTCCAACTTGTTTTACAGCAGCTCCATCAACAAATTTGTCGATAGTTTTTAAAGCTGTATTTTGATTTTCTTCAATTGAGGTTTTCATTGAAGGCGCGCCTTTTGGTTCAACTCCAATAATTTTAGTATGCGGACTTAAATGCCTGAAAACTTCTGAAAGTCCCGAAGCCAGTCCGCCGCCGCCAATAGGTACAAAAACATAATCGATTGGTTCTTTATAACTTTCTAAAATTTCTAAACCAACTGTACCTTGTCCTGCAATTACTTTTTCATCATCAAAAGGATGAATAAAAGTTTTATGATTTTTGATTGCATCTGCGGTTGCTGAAGCGTAAGCATCATCAAAAGTATCTCCTGTTAAAACAATTTCGACAAACTTTTTTCCGAATAATTGTACTTGTTTTACCTTTTGTTTGGGAGTAGTTTTAGGCATATAAATTTTCCCTTGAATCTTTAGGAGATTACAAGAATAAGCAACGCCTTGAGCATGATTTCCGGCACTGGCGCAAACAATTCCGCTTATTTTTTCTTTTTCATTTAAAGAAGAAATCTTGTAGTAAGCACCTCTAATTTTATATGAACGAACAATTTGTAAATCTTCTCTTTTTAATAAAATAGTCGATTCAAATTCGTCTGAAAGATTTAAATTTTGGGTTAAAGGTGTTGCCGCAACCACATCTTCAAGTTGCTTTTTAGCATTAAGTACTTCGTTAAATAGATTCATAGTGTTGTTAATTTTTTGCCACAGAATTATAATGATTATAATGATTTTTTTAATCTGTGAAAATCCTTTAATCTGTGGCAAATAGATTATTTTCTAAAATAAAAAACCTCCCGATGTGGGAGGTTTTTATAAATTATATTTTACAAACTTATATAACACCTCGCCATTACTGCTGAATTGCAATAATGCTAATAATAGCGATAATAATGTTGTTAAAGTTTTTCATTTTTTAGCTGATTGAATAACAAAAGTATTATTTTTTTTGAAAGTTTACAACTATTTAAAGTTTTGCAAAAGCTGAAAACTAACAACTGCGACTGAAAACTATTTTTTAACCGGCGGATATTGAGCCAAAATTTTGTTTACAAACTCAGCAATTTTTTGATCTTTTTTATCGATGTTTCTAGTTAAAGTTCCCTGACCTTCACCTTGCCAAATCATTTCTTTCTTTTTTGCATCAATTAAATCGATGTATAAAGTTCCTTCTGTTGAGGTTGAAACGGTAGTTTGGTTTCCTCCGTACATCATCCACGGATTCCATCCCCATCCCCATCCGTAACCCCAGCCAGCGCTAAATTGGTTTACATTTACTTGTTCTCTAGATTTAGTAAAAATATTTACTAATAAATCAGGATTTTCACTTTTTGTAAGACCTTTAGCTTGCATTTCAGCATCGATGGCGTGTAGGATACGTCTTTTATCCAAATCAGAAATCTCTACTTTATCAATTCCAGGCTTAAAGAAAGCGTAAGTCTTGTAAGGCGCAAAATCGACAGTTTTGTCGTAATCAGAATATACTGTAACACTGCTGCATGAAGAAAGGATCAAAAGCAAAAAAAGCGGAATTAATTTAAGTGTTTTCATGTTTTAAGGATTTAAATGTTCTATCAATTTAGTAAATTTTCATCAACTATATTAGGTAAAGTTACTTTTAATAAAGGTTCGACTTCCATTGCTCTTTTTATGGCAAAAACGGCACCTTCATTTCGAGCCCAGCTTCGTCTTGAAATTCCGTTATTAACATCCCAGAAAAGCATTGACGATAAACGTTTTGAAGCTTCCTTAGAACCATCAAGAACCATACCAAATCCGCCGTTTATAACCTCTCCCCAGCCAACTCCGCCGCCATTATGAATTGAAACCCAAGTAGCTCCTCTAAAACTATCTCCAATCACGTTATGAATCGCCATATCTGCAGTAAAACGAGAACCGTCATAAATGTTAGAAGTTTCTCTATAAGGAGAATCAGTTCCCGAAACGTCGTGATGATCACGTCCTAAAACTACTGCGCCAATTTCACCTTTTGCAATTGCTTGGTTAAAAGCTTCTGCAATTTTGATTCTTCCTTCGGCATCTGCATAAAGAATTCGAGCTTGCGAACCTACAACTAGTTTATTTTTCTGCGCGCCTTTAATCCATTTGATATTATCTTGCATTTGCTGTTGAATTTCATTTGGAGCCGTTTTAGCCATTTCTTCTAAAACTTCGCAAGCAATTGCATCTGTTTTTAATAAATCTTCTGGTTTTCCTGAAGTACAAACCCAACGGAAAGGACCAAATCCATAATCAAAACACATTGGTCCCATAATATCCTGAACGTAGCTTGGATATTTAAAATCGATATTATTTGCTGCCATTACATCGGCTCCTGCACGTGAAGCTTCAAGTAAAAAGGCGTTTCCGTAATCAAAAAAGTAAGTTCCTTTTGCTGTGTGTTTGTTAATTGCATCTGCGTGACGTCGTAACGTTTCCTGAACTTTTTCTTTGAATAATTCTGGATTATTTGCCATCAAATCATTTGCTTCTTCAAAAGAAATTCCAACCGGATAATAACCACCAGCCCACGGATTATGAAGTGAAGTTTGATCAGAACCTAAATCAATTTTAATATTTTCTTGATCAAAACGTTCCCAAACATCAACGACATTTCCTAAATAAGCAATTGAAACAGTTTCTTTTTTGGCTTTCGCCGAAATGACTCTAGCGACCAATTCGTCTGTAGAAGTTACAACTTCATTAATCCAGCCTTGTTCATGACGAATTTTAGTAATTTTCGGATTTACTTCGGCGCAGACCGTAATGCATCCGGCAATATTTCCTGCTTTTGGCTGTGCGCCAGACATTCCGCCAAGACCAGAAGTTACGAATAAACTTCCTTCTGGATTTTGTTTTATTTTTCTAAAGCCATTTAAAACTGTAATCGTAGTTCCGTGTACAATTCCCTGTGGGCCAATGTACATATAACTTCCCGCTGTCATTTGTCCATATTGCGAAACGCCAAGCGCATTCATTTTTTCCCAATCGTCAGGTTTTGAATAATTCGGGATTACCATTCCGTTTGTAACAACAACTCTTGGCGCTTCTTTATGAGAAGGAAATAATCCCATCGGGTGGCCAGAATACATGGTTAAAGTCTGCTCATCTGTCATTTCAGACAAATACTGCATGGTCAATAAATATTGCGCCCAGTTTTGGAAAACCGCTCCGTTTCCACCATACGTAATTAATTCGTGCGGATGTTGCGCCACAGCATAATCCAGATTATTCTGAATCATGTGCATAATCGCTTTTGCTTGCAATGATTTTCCTGGATATTCATCAATTGGACGAGCATACATTCTGTAATCTGGACGAAGGCGATACATATAAATGCGCCCGTATTTTTCTAATTCTTCTGAAAATTCAGGAATTAATTCAGAGTGATATTTTGGTTCAAAATAACGCAATGCATTTTTAAGAGCCAGTTTTTTTTCTTCTGCCGAAAGAATTTCTTTTCGTTTCGGAGCATGATTAATTGCTGGATCGTATGCTTGCTTTGGAGGCAATATAGAAGGAATTCCTTGTTGTATTTGTTCTTTAAAAGTCATTTTTTTAGAGATGCTAAGTTGCTATCCCGAGGCTTCGGGACTAAAATGCTAAGGTATTTTAGCTAGATTAACAACAGATTAATTTTTTTTTTTTTAAAATTACGTCGCCCCGCTGGGTCTTTAATGTGACAAACGGTAAAATGGTTTCTATAAATATTCCGCTCCTCTGGAGCTGAAAAATAAAGCCTTGGAAAGGCGAAATATTTATAGAAAAACAATAACCCCAATACAAAAGCTCCAGCGGAGCGAAATATTACCCAATAAAATTGCAATTTAAAATCTGAAATTTATTTAAATTATCTCATTTTCAAATTGACTCATTGACAAATTATCACATTTTCTAATTAAAAAAACTAGGGATAACGGATATCCGACCTATGATAGGATTTGTGGATCGTAATCCTAAATTTTTTCGAACGAATATCCATGTATAATTTTAGATTTTAGATTGTTGATTTCAGATTGGAATTTGGAATTTAATTGTAAACTTCCTCATTAACACAAAATGGCATTTTTTTACCCTCAATAATCGCAATTACATTTTGCGCTGCACAAACAGCCATTCCGTTTCTGGCTTCGTAGGTTGCTGAACCAATATGTGGCAAAATACAACAATTTGGAAGAGACAATAACGGATTATCAGATTTCATAGGTTCTGGATTTGTTACATCAAGTCCAGCGCCCCAAATTATATTATTCGTGAGTGCTTCAAACAAATCATTTTCATTGTGAAATTTTCCTCTTGCTGTGTTGATGAAAATCGAATTGGATTTCATTTTAGCTAAAGTATCTTTATTAAAAATCTCATTGTTTTCTTCGCTGTAATTGGCATGAATACTCAAAACATCACTTTGAGAAAGTAAGGTTTCAAAATCTACCAATTTGGCATCAAGTTCTTTTTCAGCATTTTCATTATGAGAACGATTATGGTAAATAATGTTCATTCCGAAAGCAACTTTGCATTTTTGAGCCATTTCAAAACCAATTCTTCCTAATCCGAAAACCCCTAGCGTTTTGCCATAAAGTTCTTGTCCTAAATTAGCCAGCGGATCAAAACTTCCCCAATCGTTATTTATAATTCTTTTGTGATTATAAAATGATTTTCTCGCAACGCTTTGCATCAATAAAAAAGCGACATCTGAAGTGGCTCTGCTTAAAACGTCAGGCGTGTTTCCAACAGGAATTTTTCTGCTATTTGCTGACGGAATATTCACAGAATCAAATCCGACAGAAAACAAAGCGATACCTTTTAAATTGGGACATTGCTGAAAAAAATCTTCGTCTAAATTGTTTGTTCCAACATTTAAAAGAACATCATTTTTTTGACAGATTTTTATAAACTCTTCTCGCGATAAAATATTTTCGGTAGGATTTATAGTTAGCTTAATTCCTTTTTCCTGAAGTAGCGAAATGCCAGCTTCTGGTATATTTTTATTGATAAAAACCTTCATTTCCTGTTCTTTATAGCGGTTTGTTTATTCTTCCTGTTTTTTTATCAAATCCGTACGGACAATGGCGACAGCCGCTTTTGCAGCAATATCCGCGTTTTAGATGATGTTTTTCAGTAAAGCACTTATAACCTTCGGGCGTATAGTAAAAATCTTCACCTTCGATTAATTTATTTTCATTACTTTGCTCTTTCATAAATCTGCTTCGCGTTCTTTTTAATAAACTTTAAAATCAAAAATATAAATATTTGATTGTGATTTTATTGAAATCGAACAATTTTATAGCTACAAATTTATAAATTTTACAGCCAATGTTTCTGATTGTTGCCAAATATTTAATTCCGAAAGGATATCGTGGAATGGCATTATTTCCGTTTGTGTTGGTAAAATATGATTTTGACAAAACCAATGGCGTTTTTGTGAATCACGAAAAAATCCATTTGAGACAGCAATTAGAACTTTTAATCATTCCGTTTTTTGTGTGGTATTTTTTAGAATATTTAATTCGTCTTATTCAATATAAAGATGCAGGTTTAGCGTATCGAAATATCAGTTTTGAAAGAGAAGCTTACGCAAAAGAATCTGAAATAAATTATTTAAAAAACAGATCATTTTTTCAGTTTTTAAATTATATCAAATCAAAATGAATTCAGTTTTCAATCAGCCCATAAATATTCATTTTCCAAATGATATTTCTTTGACAATAAAGCGTGAAGATCTGATTCATCCTTTTGTTTCTGGAAATAAATTCAGAAAATTAAAGTACAATTTGCTTCAAGCAAAAGCTGAAAAAAAAGAAACTTTATTGACTTTTGGAGGCGCATTTTCCAATCATATTGTGGCTGTGGCTTTTGCAGGAAAAGAACAAAGTTTTAAAACTATTGGAATCATTCGCGGAGACGAACTTAAAGATAAAATTGAAGAAAATCCAACTTTGAAATTTGCTCAAGAAAACGGAATGCAATTTGAATTTGTTTCTCGCGAAGATTATCGTTCTAAAAATGAAGAATCTTTTATAGAAAAGCTAAAAGCTAAATTTGGCGATTTTTATTTAGTTCCCGAAGGCGGAACAAATGAGCTTGCGGTAAAAGGTTGCGAAGAAATTTTAACAGATGAAGATTCTGCTTTTAATTACGTTTGTTGTGCAGTTGGAACTGGCGGAACTATTTCGGGATTAATAAATAGTGCATTGCCAAATCAGAAAATTTTAGGCTTTCCAGCACTAAAAGGTGACTTTTTAACCGATGAAATTCGTATTTTTGCCAAAAAAGATAACTGGAATTTAATATCTGACTATCATTTTGGAGGTTATGGCAAGATAAATTTAGAATTAATCGAATTTATAAATGCTTTTTTTGAAGAAAACAAAGTGCCTTTAGATCCAATTTATACAGGAAAGATGGTTTTTGGCGTTATAGATTTAATAAGCAAAAATTATTTTCCTGCACATTCAAAAATATTACTCATTCATACCGGTGGATTACAAGGAATTGAAGGAATGAATATAAAATTGAAGCAGAAAAAATTACCAATACTCAAAACCAATGATTAAAAAAATTGTATTACTTCTCGTAATATTAGCTTTAGCAAGTTGCTCGTCTAGTAAGCCTGCCATCGCGACGACTAAAAAAGCGGCAGCAGTTCAAACTCGAACGGCGGCGGCAAAAAAAACAACTCCAGTAAAACCAATCGGTAAAAATTATCCTTCTACAAATAATACAACTGAGGTTATTCAATCTACATCCAAAACAGTTGTTACCAGCGATTTAATTAATAATTATGTCTTGCAATACAAAGATATTGCAATGGGAAATATGAAAACTTATGGAATTCCGGCGAGTATTATTTTGGCTCAGGGAATTTTAGAATCGGGCGCGGGAAGAGGAGATTTAGCGCTTGAAGCGAATAACCATTTCGGAATTAAATGTCACAAAGACTGGTTGGGAGAAAGCGTTCGACATGACGATGATTCGGCTCAGGAATGTTTTAGAAAATATCCTCATGCTTCAGAATCTTATAGAGATCACGCTTTATTTTTAGTTGGAAAAAAACGTTATGAAACTTTATTTACATACGAAAAAGACGATTATAAATCTTGGGCAAAAGGTTTGAGAGCAGCTGGTTACGCCACAGATCCAAAATATCCAGATAAGTTAATCAGTTATATAGAAAGATACAATCTGCATCAGTATGATTGTCAGGTTACAGGAAGAAATTATGTGCCAATAAATACATCGGCTCCAACAAGAAGTTCCTCTTCAGTTGCGAATTCTGATCCAAAAATCAATATGAATCAATACGATCCGAATTCGTATGAAGTTCAAAAAGGAGATACGCTATATTCAATTTCGAAAAAATTCAATTTATTAGTTGAAGATTTGAAGAAAAAAAATAATCTGACAGATAATGCGATTTCAATTGGACAAAGGTTGAAGGTGAAATAATTATCAATTGATAATTGACAATTAACAATTATCAAGAAATCTAAAATAAAAAATGTTATATAAAAGAAGTAGTCAGCTTTTTGCTGAAGCAGAAAAAGTAATTCCGGGAGGAGTAAATTCACCAGTAAGAGCATTTAAAGCAGTTGGCGGAACTCCGATTTTTGTAAAAAGTGCCAAAGGTGCTTATTTATATGATGAAGATGGAAATAAATTAATAGATTACATAAACTCTTGGGGACCAATGGTTTTAGGTCATGCTTATCAGCCAGTTGTGGATGCGGTAATCGAAAAAGCAAAACTAGGAACTTCATTTGGAATGCCGACAGAATTGGAAACAGAAATCGCAGCTTTGGCGGTTTCAATGGTTCCGAATATTGATAAAATTCGTTTTGTAAATTCAGGTACAGAAGCTTGTATGAGCGCAATTCGTCTTGCAAGAGGATTTACAAAAAGAGATAAAATCATCAAATTTGCAGGTTGTTATCATGGACATTCAGATTCATTTTTGATTCAGGCAGGAAGTGGAGCTGTGACTTTTGGATCTCCAAATAGTCCAGGTGTTACAGCAGGAACTGCAAAAGATACTTTATTGGCAAAATACAATGATTTAGAAAATGTAAAGACATTGGTTGAAGCTAATAAAGGAGAAATTGCGGCGATTATTATCGAAGCAGTTGCAGGAAATATGGGATGTATTCCGCCTGCAAAAGGTTTTCTTGAAGGTTTAAGAGAATTATGTACAGCAAACGGAATTTTACTGATTTTTGATGAGGTAATGACAGGTTTCCGTTTAGCTCGCGGAGGAGTTCAGGAATTGTATGGAATTGATGCAGATATCGTGACTTTCGGAAAAGTTATCGGTGGAGGACTTCCAGTTGGGGCTTTTGCTGCACGCGAAGAAATCATGAATTATTTAGCGCCTCTTGGTCCCGTTTATCAAGCTGGAACATTATCTGGAAATCCATTAGCGATGGCTGCGGGATTGGCAATGTTGAAAGCTTTAGATAATGACAGAGAAATTTTTACTCGTTTAAAAGAAAAAACAGCTTATTTAGAAGCAGGAATCGATAGAGTTTTAAAAGCCAACAATGTTGTGTTTACAATCAATAGAGTAGGTTCTATGATTTCGGTTCATTTTGATGCAAATCCAGTTACAGATTTTCAAACTGCTGCAAAAGGAGATAACGAAACGTTTAAAAAATTCTTCCACGGGTTATTGCAAGAAGGTGTTTACATTGCTCCATCTGCATACGAAACTTGGTTTATTACAGATGCACTAACGTATGAAGATTTAGATTTTACAATAAATGCAATTGATAAAGTTTCGAAGACTTTCTAAAATATAGAAAATAAAATATATCAAGCTCACTTTAATTATAAAGTGAGCTTTTTTTTGTCTAAAACGAAAAAGTTAATAAAAAGTTAATAGAAAGGAAATTTAGCGTATTGTTACAAGAAAAATTATTTTTGTTTGATGAATAACCATAAAATCTACCATAAATGAAGAAATTTTTCATTTTATCTGCAATAGTATTTGCATTATTACCCTCTCAACAATTTGCTCAGAGTAAAAAGAAAAAAGACCAAAAAGAAATTCCAGCAGCGACACCAGAAAAGAAACCTGAATCTTCCATTAAAGATTATAACAAAGTAATAACCAAAGATGCCATTTCAGACGACGGACTTTTTACTGTTCATAAAGTGGATAAGAAATATTACTTCGAAATTCCGAATAAGTATTTAAATAAAGATATGCTTTTAGTAAGTCGGTTGGCAAAACTTCCTTCTAACTTGGGTGGCGGTTATGTAAATGCTGGTTCAGAAACCAACGAACAATTGATTGTTTGGCAACGTTTTCAGGATAAGATTTTAATCAAATCAAAATCGTATAATTCTGTTGCAAATGATTCTTTACCAATTAGTATTTCGGTGAAAGCCAATAATTACGAACCAACTTTATATGCTTTTGATATTGTTGCTTTTAGTAAAGATTCTGCAAATACAGTTATTGATGTTACCAAATTTTATAGTACAGATGTAAAGGCAATTAGCGGAATTTCCGCAGAAATGCGTGAAATGTATAAAGTAAAAGGTTTAGACGATTCGAGAAGTTTCATTAATTCGATGAAAAGCTTTCCGATGAATATTGAAGTAATTCAAGACTTCACGTACAATGCATCAAAACCATCAATGTTGGAAGAATCAGAATCTATCAGCATTCAAATGAATCAATCGATGATTTTATTGCCAGAAGTTCCGATGAAACCGAGATTAGCCGATCCGCGTGTTGGTTGGTTTACGGTTAGTCAATACGATTATGGAAGCAATGAATTGAAATCTGATTTGAAAACATACATAAGACGCTGGAGATTAGAACCAAAAGATCCAGAAGCTTATAACAGAGGCGAATTGGTAGAACCGATCAAACCAATTGTTTATTATTTGGATCCAGCAACTCCCGAAAAATTGAAAAAATATATCAAACAAGGAATTGAAGAATGGCAAAAACCTTTTGAAACAGCTGGATTTAAAAATGCTATTATTGCTAAAGATGCTCCGACAAAAGAAGAAGACCCAGATTTTAGTCCAGAAGACGTTCGTTATTCTGTAATTAGATATGTTGCAAGTACAACTCGAAATGCAGTTGGGCCAAGTGTTTCTGATCCAAGAACGGGAGAAATTATTGAAAGCGATGTAATTTGGTATCACAATCATTTACGTTCTTATAGAAATAGATATTTATTAGAAACTGGTGCGGCAAATCCATCGGCTAGAACTTTACAGACTAGCGATGAAGAAATGGGAGAAATGATGCGAATGGTTATTGCTCACGAAGTCGGACATGCATTAGGATTTCCTCATAATATGGGAGCAAGTTGTTCTTTTGATGTAGAAAGTTATAGAAATGGTGATTTTACACAGCAAAACGGAATCTCAGCAAGTATAATGGACTATGCTCGTTTCAATTATATCGCACAGCCTGGAGATCAAAATATTCGTTTTATTCGTAAAATGGGAGCTTATGATCATTATGCATTAAATTGGGGCTATAGAGTAATTCCTAATGCAAAATCACCAGAGTCAGAAACTCCAACTTTGGATAAATGGATTTTAGAAAAAGCTGGAAATCCGATTTATAAATTTGGAAAACAAAGCAGTGCTTTTGACCCTTCTTCTCAAACGGAAGATATTGGAAATAACTCGATGAAAGCAAGTTCATACGCACTTAAAAATCTAGAATATGTTGCAGGTCATTTGAGTGAATGGACAAGCACAGCGACTAATAATTACGAAGATTTAGATGAATTATACAAAGAGCTTTTAGATTGCTGGAGCCGTTATGTTGGTCATGTTGTAACTAATGTTGGCGGGGTTTATGAAAACACTAAAAAACCAAATCAAAAAGGAAGCGTTTATGAAGTTGTTCCAAAAGCTAAGCAAATTGAAGCAATGAACTGGCTTCAGAAAAATGCTTTTGAATCGCCAACTTGGATTGTAAATACAAAAACATTACAAAATACTGAATTTGCAGGTTACACAGAAAAGTTTAGAAGCTTACAAGTAAGACAGCTTTATAATTTAATGACTTTAGGAAGAATCGGCAGATTAATGGATAATGAAATTTTGAGCGGAGATAATTACAAAGCTTTAGATTTCTTTAAAGATATTCGAAAAGGAATCTGGAAAGAAACAACTACAGCTTCAAATGCAACAGTTTACAGAAGAAACCTGCAGCGTGCTTATATTGATCGAATGGGATATTTAATGACCGAAGAGATTAAACCAAACGACCGTTCAACCATTTTTTATAATGTTTCTCAATCTGATTTAAGAGCTTTGGTTCGTGGAGAATTAAGCGCATTGAGGAAATCACTTGTTGCAGGAAAAGCTGGAGCAGTAAATACAGAAACAAAATACCATTACGAAGATTGTATCAAAAGAATTGATTTGATACTGAATCCGATTAAATAACAAAAACAAAAAAGAGGCTTTAAAAAGCCTCTTTTTTTTATGCATCAAATTAGATTTTATCTTCTCTGCGCTCTTTCATTTTGTCGCGCATTTTGTCTTTTTTCTCTTCTTGCAGCGTTTTCCATTTTGTGTATTGGTCTGCTTTTAAGATAGATTTCATTTTAGCATCATTTGCAGCTACTTCATCTTCCATTTGTTTTTTGAAAGCCGCTTTTTCTGCCGCAGTCGGTTTTGTATTACTGTCTTTTTGATCTTTTCTTGCTTCTCTAAATTTTTCAGCTTTAGCACTTCTTTCTGCTAAAAGTTGTTTTACTTGAGCTTGCTGATTAGCATCTAAACTCAATTCAGAAGTCAATTTTTGAAGTTGTTTTTCGTTACGTTGTTCCGGTGTCATTCTTTCTTTGTGATCACGCGCCGGTTTTTGATCTGCGTCTTGTGCAAAACTTGCTATTCCAACCAATAGCATAGCAGCAATTAATAATTTTTTCATCGTTAAGTTTTTTTAATTGTTTATAGAGATTAGACTTTTTTAAATTCTTTAGGTTTAATCTCATTATCAGATTTATAGTTTATTTAACAATTTGTGCAAAAACGTCATTAGAATCTTTATTCTTACAGAATTAAAATTTTATTGCTTATTTTTAATGAATTAACAAGAGATAAACTTACAACAAAGATTATGAGTTTGAATACCACATCACAAAAAAATAAAATTGCTTTTTTCTCGACACAGCCTTACGATAAAGCATTCTTTAATAAATACAATGCTGATTTTGGTTTTGAATTAGATTTTTTTGAAACACAATTAAATCCGCAGACTGTAGCTTTAATTGAAGAATGTGAGATTGTATGCGTTTTTGTCAATGATATTGTCAATGGAAATGTAATCAAACAATTAGCAGAAAAAAAAGTAAAAATAATTGCTTTACGTTGCGCTGGTTTTAATAATGTTGATTTAGAAGCGGCTAAGAAAAATAACATAAAAGTTTGTCGCGTTCCTGCTTATTCTCCACAAGCTGTTGCAGAACACGCAATGGCGATGATTTTGACTTTAAACAGAAAAACGCATAAAGCGTATAATAGAGTTCGCGAACAAAATTTTTCTCTAAACGGATTATTAGGTTTTGATTTATTCGGAAAAACAATCGGAATTATCGGAACAGGAAATATCGGAAAAGCATTTTCTAAAATTGCACTTGGTTTTGGCTGTAAAGTTTTGGCTTATGATATTGTAGAAAGTGACGAAATGAAAAAAGACGGCGTTTCTTTTGTTGGTTTAGAAGAAATTTTCAAAGCTAGTGATATTATTTCGCTTCATTGTCCGCTTAACGATCAGACGAAACATATAATCAATAAAACTTCGCTTTCTTTTATGAAAGAAAGCGTTATGATTATTAATACAAGTCGTGGCGGATTAATTGAAACAGCATCGGTTATTGAAGGTTTAAAAGAAGGTAAAATTGGTTATTTAGGAATTGATGTTTACGAACAGGAAGAAAAATTGTTTTTTAGAGATTTATCGGCAGATATTATTCAAGACGATGCCATTCAGCGTTTAATGAGTTTTCCGAATGTTTTAGTAACGGCGCATCAAGCGTTTTTTACAAATGAAGCCTTGACTCAGATCGCTTTGGTAACTTTTAATAATATAAAGTCTTTGTTGACAGAGAATGATATTGAAAATAAAGCAGCTTTATTGGTTTAAAACTAGATCTATTTCTAGAATTATTTAATCTAAAAAATATCGATTATGAAAAATAAAATTTTGTTACTAATCGGAATCTTGGCATTGCATTCTTGCCAAAATAAAAATGATTCAAAAAATATTGTCAAAACAATTATTCAGGATACTCTATCTAAAACAATTGGCGGAACGGCAGATTTAAGCGATGCGTCACAAAAAGATGATAAAACAGTTGAACTGATCAGAAAACAATTAAATGTTTTATTAAAAAGTGATTTACCTGCATTAACAAAAGACGACCGTTATTTTTATTATGAAGAATTTGATTTAAATAACGATAAGAAAAACGAATATTTTGTTGGCTTTTCTAATTCGTATTTCTGCGGAAGCGGAGGCTGTTCGGGTTATATTTTAAATAATGATGGAAGTTTAATAAATAAATTCACTGTAACTGATTTTCCTATTTACGTAACAACTTCATCAACAGAAAAATTTTATGATTTAATCTTTGAAAGCGGAGGAAAATTTCATCTTTTAAAATTTAAAGGCGGAAAATATCCATCCAATCCATCTGTTCAAGAAATTGTGCAAGTTCCAAAAGAAAGTACAAAGGTTTTGGATATTAACTCTAAGAAATTGGAGAAGTATTCGTTTTAAAAAAAATCCGACAGGTTTCTAAAATCTGTCGGGTTTGAATATGATTACTTTTTTAAAATTTTATAAAGTAATTTTGGATTTCGTCTGTTATCCCAAAATGCTATGACAATCAATTCTTTTGGCGTTATTTTATAAAAGATGTTATAATGACCTAATGTTGAGGTTCTAATATCTGGAAAAATGGTTTCAACGTAAATTTCGGGATTATCAACTAAAAATTTAATTCTTTGAGCTATTTCTAAAACTAACTTTCTTGAATATGTTTTTGATTTGTTTCTTTTAGTCCAATAATTCAATATTTTTCTTCTTTGATTAACTGCAGTATTAGTCCAAATTATTCTGATAGCCATTCTAGATCTTCCTTGTCTAAATCTTCTTGAGAAATAACTCTTCCGTATTTTATATCTTCTTCACTTTCTCTCAGCATGTCCAATTCATATTGTTCAAACTGATAAATATCTGAAGAATCTGCATTTTTTAGAAGATTTCTAATTTTTTCTAAAAGGCTAACGTCTTCAACGTTTTTTAGTTTGTCAAATATTTCTAATTTTATTTCTAAAGTGCTCATAATAATGCATTTTAATTAATCAAAGTTATGTAAATAAAATGAAAAACCCGATAAGCTGTAAACCTATCGGGCTATATTTATAATAAAATAAGACAAAATTTACCCCGCCAATTCCACAAATTTAAACTCGCCGTCTACGACAACTTTAGTCAAACCGTGTTTAGATAAGTTTTTCATAGAAGCATCCCATTTTTTACCGCTTAAGTTAGCTGTAATTTTTAGCTGCGTTAAATCCATTCTATTTTCATTTTTCGTAAGCAAGTCAATAATAAATTTTTCTTCATCAGAAAGTTCGATCTGAGCTTGTTTTTTCTCCGGACGCATTTGCGGAAACAATAAAACTTCCTGAATAGAAGCATTATTCGTTAAATACATAATCAAACGATCCATTCCAATTCCCATTCCAGAAGTTGGAGGCATACCGTATTCAAGCGCTCTTAAGAAATCTTCATCGATAATTCCGTTTGCTTCATCGTCACCTTTTGCAGCTAAACGCATTTGATCTTCAAAACGCTCTCTTTGATCAATTGGATCATTTAATTCAGAATAAGCATTTGCAATTTCTTTACCGCAAACCATTAATTCAAAACGCTCAGTCAAATCTGGATTATCTCTGTGCTCTTTACAAAGCGGAGACATTTCTTTTGGATAATCAGTAATGAAAGTTGGCTGAATATAATTTCCTTCGCATTTAGCTCCAAAAATCTCATCAATTAATTTTCCTTTACCCATTGTTTCGTCAACTTCGATTCCCATTCCGCGTGCAGCTTCAAACAATTCTTGTTCTGTTTTTCCAGAAATATCAAAACCAGTAAAATGTTTGATAGAATCTGTCATCGTAACACGTGCATAAGGCGCTTTAAAGTTGATTGTGTGCTCGCCAAAAGTAACTTCACTAGTTCCATTTACTGCAATTGCACAATGCTCTAATAAACCTTCAGCAAACTCCATCATCCAGTTGTAGTCTTTGTAAGCTACGTATATTTCCATTGCAGTAAATTCAGGATTATGCGTTCTGTCCATACCTTCATTACGGAAATTTCTAGAGAACTCATAAACACCTTCAAATCCACCAACAATTAATCTTTTTAAGTATAACTCATTCGCAATACGCATATAAAGCGGAATATCAAGCGAGTTATGGTGCGTAATAAATGGTCTCGCTGAAGCACCGCCAGGAATTGACTGTAAAACGGGAGTATCAACTTCTAAATATCCAGCATCATTAAAATAACCACGCATCGCAGTAAATAACTTTGTACGTTTAATAAAAGTTTCTTTAACCTGCGGATTTACAGTTAAATCTACATAACGCATTCTGTAACGCAATTCAGCGTCGTTAAAAGCATCGTGTACGTTTCCTTCTTCGTCAACTTTTGGTAACGGAAGCGGACGTAGCGTTTTACTCAAGAAAGTAAAACCACTTACGCGAATACATTTTGCTCCAACTTGCGTAGTAAACAATTCTCCTTCAATACCAATAAAATCACCTAAATCGGTTAATTTTTTGAATACTTGATTGTATAAAGTTTTATCGTCACCTTCACACAAAACATCACGATTCACGTACAATTGAATACGTCCTTCGCTGTCTTGTAACTCAGCAAAACAAGCTTTACCTTGATCACGAACACTCATCAAACGTCCTGCAACGATAACCTTCTTACCTTCCTCAAAAGTTTCCTTTATCTGCTTCGAAGTATGATTTACAGGAAAAAGATTTGCTGGATAAGGATTGATTCCCAGATTGCGTAAGTTTTGAAGTTTTTCTCTTCTGATGATTTCTTGTTCTGATAATGCCATTTTGTGCTCTTTTTTTAAGTGTGCAAAGATAAAGAAAAGAATGCAAATTTTAGAATGCAGTTTTTAGATTTTTTGAAGCATTAATTTATTGGATTTCAATCACCTTTTGTCCCGCTATCCGCTTGTATCTTTTCCTTCCGCCACGGCGGAAGAAAAAGGATACCGCTTCTATCGGGGCTAGATTAGACCATTTTGTTTTTATTAGACCTCTATATTGTAAGAAATTAAATAAAAAACTGATTATCTTAGCGACTCATAATCTTCTCAAAAAAAATGAAATACTTATCCAGCTTATTAGTTTTAATTGTATTTGCAAGCTGTCAAATTACCGAAACTATTACTATCAATTCAGACGGAAGCGGCGATATAAAAGTCGAGCAAATTAGAGACGAAAATAGTTATATGCAATTGGCTGGTGAAGAATATTCTAAAGAAAATATTTTTCAGGATACAACTTACGTCTTTAAAGAATATATAGATAAGTACAGTGAGAACTTCGCAAAATATACCGCTGAAGAACAGCAGTTATTTAAAAAATATGAAAATGTAAAAGTGCATCTTAAAAAAAGCTCTTTTGAGAAAGAATATAAAAATGAGTTCTCGCTTCACTTTAATAAAGTTTCGGAAATTCCAGATTTGTTTAAAACAGAAAATTATGCTTCAGATATTCAGCATAATTATGCTTTGACCGCCGAAAATCATTATTATAAAATGGAATATAATTTTGATGGAAAAACTTTTAAACGGTCTGTTTCCATCACAAATAGAGCTGAATTAGAAAAAGCAAAAGAGGAATCAGAGAAATTCTTAACTAAATACGGTTCTTCAAAATTGGTTCAAAATTATATTTTAAAGTATCATTTTCCTTTTAAAATAAAATCAGTTTCAAATTCACAAGCAGTTATCAGTTCAGACAAAAAATCTTTAACCTTAGAATTTTTGCTTTCCGATTTTTCACGAAATCCTGAAATGACAAATTTGGAAGTGATTTTAGAATAAAACTTCAAATAATTTTTAAAAGAAGGTATCTTCGCCATATAACCTAAATCTATTTTTTATGAAAAGAATTCTACTTAGTTTTTTTATTGTTTTTTGTGTTGCAAGCTGTACGCTTAAAGAAAAGGTCGTGATGAACGAAGACGGATCTGGAACTTTTTCTTATGGATTTGATATGTCTCCGATGTATAAAATGGGAATGAAAAAGACAGATTCTACCAAAGTCAATAAAGTCGTAGACACTACTTTTACCTTCAAAGATATGCTTAACAAGTTAAGTGACAGTATTTCTAAATTGCCAAATGCAGATAAAGAGAAAATCGAGATGCTGGAAAAAGAAAAAGAGAAACTTAAAATTTTGGAGAATTTTAAAGTTACCATGAAAGTAAACGACGAGAAAAAACAATTCGAATATACTATGTCAATTGATTTTCCTAAAGGAACAGATTTTAAAACTATTGCAACACCAGCCGAAAGTTTAGAAGCGCTGGCGGCGACAGACAAAAAAAGATTAGGAGCTTTAAGTGCCGCGCCAAAACCTGAAGAAAAGTCTAATACCACCATTTTTTATGATGGGAAAGTTTTTATTAAGTCGGTAACACCTTCTAAAGACGATAAAAAAACTAAAAAGAAAAAAGAAACTAAGAAAGAAAAGAGTGATGATCCGTTCTCAAAACAAATGGATGAAATGCTGAAAGAATGCAAATATATAGCAGAATATCACTTTCCTAAAAAGATTAAAACTATTTCAATCAAAAATGCAGTGATAGCATCAGATAGAAAAAGTTTTATTGTCGAAATTCCGCTAGAGAATATGCAGGAAAGCACTGTGGATTTTGGTTTCAAAGTAGAATTTGAACAATAATTGGAGGTTTTTAATAAGATGTATTTTAAAAATAGTCTTTGTATCTTTGATAAAAAATTATACTACGATGAAATTATATAAATTACTTAGTTTTTCTTTTTTAATAGCAACATTAACGAGCTGTACTTTTACCGAAAACATTTACATCAACGATAACGGAACCGGAAAATTTTCTGTAGATATGGATGGTTCTTCTTTAATGGAAATGGCTGGAGATCAAATTGCTGGTCAAATGGGAGAAGATGCCAAAAAAGATATCGATTCAACTTTTACGTTCAAACAATTATTTGAACAGAAAAAAGACAGTATTGCCAAATTGTCTCCTGAAACACAAAAAGAACTTAAAAAACTAGAAAACTTTGTCGTTACGACTAAAATGAGTTCTTCTAAAAAACAGTTTTTAATGACTTTAGGAACCGATTTTAAAAATGTAAACGAATTACAAGATATTCTTCAAACTTTAAGCACATTTCAAAAATTAGAAGGCGGAGCTGGAGCAAGTCCGCTTGGAAGTGGTTTTGGAGATAATAATAGTAAATTAAGTTATACATATGACGGAAAGAAATTTACAAGAAAAGCCGTAATCGATCAACAAAAATTGGCAGCAAAACCTAAAGATTCTGCTGGAGATATGTCTAAAATGATGTTTGCATCTTCTAATTATATTGTAAAATATCACTTTCCAAAAAAGATAAAGAAAGTCTCTAATCCAAATGCTTTGTTTAGCGACGATCGAAAATCACTTACAATTCAATACTCTTTTACGGATTATATGGAGAATCCCGACAAACTTAACTTTGATGTTGAGTTTGAAAAATAATTAAAATGAACAAAAACATCCAACTTCAGGATCTGGGAAAAAAAGATTATAAATCGACTTGGGAATACCAAGAAGAAATTTTTAAAGATATAGTCGATTTAAAAATCAAAAATAGAAGAGAAGAACTTGATCTGCCAACACCAAATTATTTATTGTTTGTTGAGCATCCGCACGTTTATACTTTGGGTAAAAGCGGCGATTTAGAAAACTTATTATTAAACGAAAAACAACTAGAAGCCAAAGGAGCTACTTTCTATAAAATCAATCGTGGTGGCGATATCACGTATCACGGACCTGGACAAATTGTGGGTTATCCGATTTTAGATTTAGAAAATTTCTTTACCGATATTCATAAATATTTGCGTTTTCTAGAAGAATCGATTATTCTAACTTTGGCAGAATACGGTTTAGAATCGGGCAGGAGCGAAGGTGAAACTGGAGTTTGGCTTGGTGTAGGAACTCCGTTTGCACGTAAAATATGCGCAATGGGCGTGCGAGCTTCACGTTGGGTAACGATGCACGGATTTGCTTTAAATGTAAATGTAGATTTAGGATATTTTGATAATATAATTCCGTGCGGTATTCGTGGAAAAGGCGTTACTTCTTTAAACGTTGAACTTGGAGTTGAAAAGGTAGATGAAGAAGAAGTGAAAGCTAAAATTATTAAACATTTAAAAGATTTATTTGAAGCAGAATTTATCTAAAATAAACTTCTAAATATTGTAAACCGTTTCTAGTTTTTGGAGCGGTTTTTTGTTTTTTCTCTTAAAAAATGCAATGCTTTCAGGCTAAAAGCTCTTTTTTAAATCTGAAATAGAGTTTGAATAATTAAATAGAAATCGGTTTTTTATAAAAATATATTTCAAAAAAATGAAAAAACAATTGGCAAAAGTTAAGATTTTGAAAGGATGGTAAATTATATAACTTATGTAATTGTCTAGTGTATTTGTGCTAAATTTGAAAACATCGCAAGTAAAGTTTAATCAAATCTAACCAAATTCCTTATGAGAAAAATCTACTTATTATGTTTTCTATTTATTCTTAATGGTCTTTTTGCTCAGAAGAAAGATAAATTATACCCGATTACTGCTTACGAAAAAGCATGGCAGGAGAAAAATAGTGATACTCGATTAAAAATGATTAAATCGATTTGGCTCGAAGACAGTACTTTTGAAGATCCCTCGGCATCGATAAAAGGAACGGCAGCTTTTAATAATGTGATAAATGAGTTTTACAAAAAATTTCCAGATGCTATTTTATCATCAGGTCCAAAGATTGTAAAAGACAATTATGTGACTTGGGAATGGAAAATTGTCGATTCTAAAAACAAACTGATAATGGGTGGACGAGATTTCGCTCGATTAAACGGAAAAGGTCAAGTCAGTAAAATTATTGGTTTTTGGGATAAAGATGCTGCTTTGTCTGAAGCTGATCTTCTGAAAAATCTCGAAGCTGACAACCAAAAAGTAGTTGCAAAGTATTATGAATGTCTTTTTAAAACAAGAGATTTTGATGCAATGGCAACTTTGATTGAAGATGGAGCGACTTACTATCAAGCGACAGGTTTGCCTTACGGAGGAACTTTTGTTGGTTTTAGCGAATGGACTAAAATGTTTGCCAAATCAACAGAATTTTTTGAATTGCAAATAGAAAAAGAACCTACCTATTTTAGTGATGCTTCTAAAAATGAAGTGATTATTTATTTCACAATAAGTTGTAAATCTAAAAAATCAGGCAAAAGTATGTCGATGCCAATTTCTGAGCATTTTGATTTAAAAAATGGAAAAATAACGGCAGTTAGACCTTTTTATTACGATACAAAACAGTTTGCAGAATTTTTGAAAAGTAAAAAGTGAATAGTGGTTAGTAATTAGTTAAAATAAAAGCAACCTAATTTTAGGTTGTTTTTTTATTCGAAAAAGTTTAATTCGAGTTGTTCTGGTAGAAGCCTAAAACTCATTCTATGGTATTTTGTAGTACCATATTTTTTAATTGCTTCTCGATGTTCTTTAGTCGGATAACCTTTGTTTTTTTTCCAATTGTACATTGGGAATTCTTCATGAATTTGATCCATATATTCATCACGATAGGTTTTGGCTAATACAGAAGCCGCAGCAATACTCAAATATTTGCCATCTCCTTTTATAATACTCTGATTTGGGATAGATTTTAGCAACGCAATTTCTTCAGCAGTAAATTGTCTTCCAAATGTATTTTTAAGTCCTAATTTGGCATTTATAGCACGATTTCCGTCTACAATAATATATTCTGGAATGTGCTTTAGCTTTAAGATGCATTCTTGCATTCCTTTCATAGAAGCATTTAAGATGTTTATTTCGTCGATTTCATCTGGAAATAAATGTGTCACAGCAAAACATAAAGCTTGTTCTTCTATAATAGGTCTTAAAAGTGCTCTTGTTTTTTCAGACAACTGCTTACTGTCATTTAAGATTTGATTTTCAAAATATTCTGGTAAAATTATAGCTGCGGCCGTAACTGGTCCGGCAAGACATCCGCGGCCGGCTTCGTCAGTTCCGGTTTCTAAAATAAATCCTGAGAAATTTTTTTCGAGCATTTTTTTGTTTTGAAACGCAAATATTATGATTTTTTGAAAATTGACCTAAAAATAGAGTTCTAAAAAATATCCGGAAGTTATTTTAATGATTTAAAAGCAAGAATTGCAACTGGTAATTTTGCTGTTTTTTCTAAATTTTGAAATTGTTTTAGTTTTAAGTTCTGTAAATCAGATAAAAGCTACATTTTTTTTTGATTTTTAAAGATGATTTATTATTGTTTTTCATGAAGAAAAAAAGAAAACGCTAGAAAAAAAGCAAAAAAGGAGTTGAAAACAGTTCTTAAATTAAGTTTTTGTTAAGATATTATTTATTAATAAAGGCTGATGTAACTCGAAAAAGTTGATATTGTTATATTTAAAAATGTTAATTTTGTGTTAAAATTAAGAGTTAACAAAAAAACATTTTTAACCATTTTGTTACATATAACTAGGTGTAAGCGTGAAACTGTTGTATTATTAATTGCTTTAGTTAAGGAAACATTAAAAAGATATTAAAAGTCACCTATAAACCGTTTGTTATTTTAAGAAAAATTTATGATGTTTGCGAAATACTAATTCAAAATAACTTAAAATGAAATTAAACTTAAAATGGATTTTTTTCTTTTTAACAACATTGTCAATGCAGTTGATGATGGCGCAAGAAAGAAACATCAAAGGAGTTGTAACGGATGCTAGTGGTCCTGCTCCAGGAGTAAATGTAACTGTTCAAGGTACAAAACAAGGTGTTCAGACTGATTTTGATGGAACATATTCAGTAAAAGCACAAACAGGAGACGTTATCATTTTTTCTTTTATAGGAATGGAAGAAAAAAGGGTTACTGTTGGGACTTCAAATCAGATTGATGTAAGTATGATCTCAGCTTCTAAGACTCTTGAGGAAGTTGTTATTGTAGCTTATGGTAGACAAAAAGCAAAGTCTATCGTAGGGTCAGTTGCAACTTTAGGTTCTGATGTCCTTCTAAAGCAACAAGCAACAAACGTTATGACTGCATTACAAGGTAGTGTTGCAGGGGTAAATATTATTGCAGCTGGTGGTATGCCAGGTGAAAATCCAACGATTCGTATTAGAGGTGTGAATTCTATTAATGCTTCGGCAGAACCATTAATTGTTTTGGATGGTGCTCCTTTTAGTGGAAATATTAACTCTATTAGTGCTGATCAAGTAGAATCAATGACTGTTTTGAAAGATGCGTCTTCTACTGCATTGTATGGTTCAAGAGGAGCTAATGGTGTAATCTTAATTACTACTAAGAGAGGTAAATTTGATTCAGCTCCAAAAGTGAACTTTACAACAACTGTTGGTTTTGCTGATAATGCAGTGCCTTTGCATAAGCGTGTTAGCACTGATGATTATATGAAATTAAATTGGGAAGCAATTAGAAATTCAAACCAATACGTTAGTGGGCAAACTGCAGCAACAGCGGGTGTGAATGCGTCTAATAGTTTAATATCTTCTATAGGTTATAATCCATATGGAGTTGCTAATCCTGTTGATGCTAACGGTAATTTAGTTACGACTAATAAATTGTGGGATACTGATTGGGAAGGTCTAATGTTGAATAATGCAGCAGTAAGATCAGAACATACTTTATCTTTTTCTGGAGGTAGTTCAAATACAAGATATAATTTTACTTCAAACTATTTGTCTCAAGAAGGAAATGTTGTTACATCAAAATTTGAAAGAATAAACTCTAGATTAACTGTTGATACTAAGATCAATAACTGGATGAAGGCTGGTGTTACAATGTTTTACTCTACATCAAAACAAAATTTTCCTTCACAAAGTGGTTCTAGTTTTCAAAGTTCTATTCAGTGGATTTATAATGTTCCGTCTATTTATCCAGTATACAGACATGATGCAAGTGGTAACTTAGTTTATGATGGAAATGGAAACAAAATCTTCGATTATGGAGGAGGTGTAGTTGGACAAAGTGTAAACGCGACAAGACCAACTTTTAATAATGAAAATGCATATGGTTCGCTATATATGTATAAAATAGGATATGATAGAGATAATTATACTGCTAACGGTTATTTAGAGTTTGATATCACAAAAGATTTAACTTTTAAGACTAACTTAGCTTATGATAAGTATCTATATGATTCTTATAATTATGCAAGTAATGAAGTTGGTTATGCTTCAAGTGTTGGAGGACGTGTAACTCAGAACAGAAATATAACAACAGGAGTGAATTTTATTAATAGTTTAAACTATAAGAAAACTTTCGGGAAGCATGGTTTCAATGCAGATTTAATCCAAGAGGCATACCAGTTTAAAATAGATGCAATGGGAGCTCAAGGAGAAGGTTTTTTGCCAGGAGTTTATGTTTTAGGAGGTAGTACAAATCCAACATCAGTTTCTGGATATGTTTCAGAAGAGCGTATTTCTAGTTATTTAGGCCGTTTAGCTTATAATTATGATGAGAAATATTTCATTGAAGGTTCTTTCAGAAGAGATGGTTCTTCAAGATTTAATAGTGATGTTAGATGGGGTAGCTTTTATGCTATCGGAGGATCTTGGTTGATTTCTCAGGAAAATTTCCTTAAAAATAGTAAAGTAATTAGTGATTTGAAATTAAGAGGATCTTATGGTGAATTAGGTAACCGTAGTACTCTTAATAGTGATGGTACAGATAATTATTTCCCATACCAACAATTATTTGCGACAGGTTGGAATGAGGGAGATAATACTGGTGTTGTATTAGGAAGTGCAGTTGACCCATTGTTAACTTGGGAAAAAAACAAGACTACAGATATTGGATTAGATTTTGGTTTATTTAATAATAGAATTACAGCTACTGTAGATTATTATGATAAAAAATCAAAAGATTTGATATACAATAAGCCTTTACCAGGATCTACAGGTAATACAGGAGTAACAACAAATGTTGGAGGAATTAGAAATTATGGATGGGAATTTGCTTTAAATACCAGAAATATCGAAACTAAAAATTTTGTTTGGAATACTAACATAAACGTATCTACAAATAAGAATGAAATAACAGAGTTGACTCAAGAAAGCTTTATTAACGGAACTAAACGTTGGGCAGTTGGTAAGTCATTGTATGATTTTTATATTCAAGAGTGGGCTGGTGTAGATCCAGCAACAGGTTACGGAATGTGGTATAAAGATGTTTTAGGTACTGATGGTAAACCAACAGGTGAGCGTGAAACAACAAAAGTTTATGCTCAAGCAACTAGATATGATGTTGGAAAATCATCTTTGCCTGATTTTGTAGGAGGTATGACGAATTATTTCAGATACAAAAATATTGATTTGAATATTTTGTTCAATTTTAGCGTTGGTTCTTATGTGTACGATAGTTCTTATGCAAGTTTGCAGGCAGGCTATAAGAGTGCAGGTAGAGCAGTTAGTGAAGATGCGTTAAATAGATGGCAAGCTCCTGGAGATATTACAGATGTACCGTTGTTGTTAGCTTCGAATAATGATTTTAATTCACAATCAACTCGATTCTTGTACAAAAATGATTACGTAAGATTAAAAGCATTGAATTTTGGTTATAATTTTCCAAGTAGTTTAATTGAAAAAGTTAATTTATCAAAATTACGTTTATATTTCCAAGGTGATAATTTATTGACTTTCCAATCTCATAAAGGGATTGATCCTGAGCAAAACTTTGCTGGAACTACTGATAGTAGATCATACAACTTAAGAGTCGTTTCATTTGGTTTAAATGTAGAATTTTAATATAAAAAAAGATGAAGAAAAATATTATATCAAAAGTAGTTATTGCTTTTATGGCAATGATGATGTTGGTGGGATGTAGTGAGGAGTTTTTAGACGAACCAAAACCTACAGAGGGTGTTCCTGAGACTGTAATTTTTGCATCACGTGACGGAGTTGAGGCCTTTATTTCTGGTATTATGAGTAGATTCAGAGGACAATATACATCTACTGATTCTGCAGGATTGAATTCAATTTTCTTTGCTAGATCAGTAAAAGGAAATGATTTAATCCAAGCTGACAACTGGTTTGGTTTTGACTATGCTAATGATAATAGAGAGCCTACATACAGAAGAACAGTTTTTTCTTGGAACTATTCTTTTTATATGGTAAATCAAGCAAATGCATTAATTAATGGTGTAGAAAAAAGTACAGCTCTTACTGAGGCTGATAAGGTTGAATTAGCTGCCTATGGTTATGCATTAAGAGGTTTCTTTTATCATCAATTGGTTTTAGAGTTTTGTCCAACCTATGCTGCTGGTACAAGTTTTCCTGCTCCGCCTATTTATACTGAATTGTCTCAAACAGGTAATCCAATGTCAACAGTAGGTGAAGTATATGATTTTATTGTTTCTGATTTGCAAAAAGCAGTAGCTGGATTAAAAGATACAAGATTAGGAAAAACTTATATTAATAAGCCTGTTGCAAACGCTATTTTAGCTCAGGTTTATCAAGCAATGGGAAATAAATGGCCAGAAGCTGAAGCTGCAGCTAAAGCGGCTTACGGTGGAAATCCAACAGCAGTTTTAAACGCTGCTCAATATAGTACAGGATTTGATAATGTTGACAATACAGAATGGTTATGGGGTAGTGCTAATCGTGCTGATCAAAGTAACTATTATTATAATGCTCCTGCTTCTATGATGGATCATTTGACAACTTCATATTCTGCAACATATATTAATAATGATTTCGTAAATTTATTTTCTGCTACTGATGTTAGAAGAAGATTTCAAAGAAAGAGTGCTGCAATAACGAGTACAGCTGATTTCAGATATTGGATCTCTACTAAATTTAAGTTTACTTTTGAGGGTGATAATTCAATCATTAGAACTCCAGAAATGATATTGATTGAAGCTGAAGCTAAATTTAGACAAGGTTTAACTGCTGATGCTCATAATTTATTGTACGTTTTGCAAAAGAACAGAGATGTTAATGCTGTAAAGTCTACTAATACTGGAAATGATTTACTAAATGAAATTTTAGTTGAAAGAAGAAAAGAGCTTTACGGAGAATGTGGTGTTGAATGGTTTGACGCTAAACGTTTGAGAAGAGCTATCACTAGAACTGGTAATCATAGAATTGGTGCTGCTGCAAATTTAGCAGTAGATGATAAAAAATTCTTCTTGAAAATTCCTCAAGCTGAAATTGATGCTAATGAATTTATCGATGGTTCGGTAAACGACGGACGATAATTCTTTTAGTTAATTTAATAATAAAGCCGAGTTTGTTTTTCAAACTCGGCTTTATCTTTTTACATTTGCAGGATATATTTATCTAAATTATGAAGCATTTAGCAAGAAGTTTATTTTTATTCGGTTTTTGTTTATTTTCAACTTTATCATTTTCTCAAGAAAAAAAAACTGCTCCTAAAAAGGATTTAGATATGAATACGGAATATTCTAGTATTACAGATACCGTAAAGAAGAAAAAAGCCAAAATAGCAACTATAGACCAATATAAGATAGTCACTTTAGAACATGATACTATTTATGCAGATACTTCGCTAACAATAAAAAGTGCTTACAGACAGAATCATCTGAGAAAGGATCTTTTCGGACTTTTAGAATTTTCTAATATCGGTCAGCCATTAAATACCTTACAATATAGTTTGACAAGTTTTTCTCCATATCCAGAAATTGGTTTTACAGGAAAACATTCCAATTATATGCAAGCAGATCAGATTCGATATTATTCGGCCGCAACGCCATTTACAGAATTGTTTTTTAATACTACAATTAATAAGGGACAGAATGTAGATTCTTTTATTACTTTAAATACATCCAAAAATCTTAATTTCTCAATTGCCTATAAAGGTCTAAGATCTGAAGGAGATTATATAAATCAATTGGTTAGTGCTGGTAATTTCAGATTTACAACCAGTTATGCTACAACCAGCAGACGTTATGCAATCAATATGCATTTTGCCAATCAGGATATAATGAACGAAGAAAATGGAGGAATCACAAATGTTTCCAATTTTGAAAGTGATGATCCCGATTTTAAAAATCGACAAAGATTACAGGTTTATTTAACCGATGCAGAAACCCTTCTAAAAGGTAGAAGATTGTTTTTTGACCACGCTTTTAGGGTAAATCCAAAAGATGGGAATAATAATTTGTATTTAACGCATCAGTTTAATTATGAATATAAAAATTATCAATATAAACAGCAGACAATAACGTCTTCTATTACAGATAATAATAATGTAACTACCACAGTAAACCGTTTTGGAGATTCGTATGTTGCAAGCGGCATCAACGACGAAACAAAATATGAAAGACTTTATAATAAAGTAGGTGCAGCGTATGAAAACTCTCTTTTAGGAAAGTTTAATTTTTTTATTGACGATTATAGATCCAATTATCAATATGAAAAAGTAATTGTGGACTCTTTAAACAATGCGATTCCAGCCAATTTATACTTGCAATTTAATAATGTGGGAGGGCAATACGAATATCAAAAGAACAAATGGAATGGTAGATTTTTGTATTCAAGATCTATTACCAATCAATCTCTTTCTGACTTAGATGCCAAATTGAGATATGACTTAAATGATAAAATTAAGTTTGATTTTAGATATCGCAATATCAATAAATTGCCAAATAATAATTATAATTTATATCAAAGTAGTTGGGTTGCCTATAATTGGTCGCATGATTTTAAAAATGAAAAAATAAATTCATTAAGTGCCGAAATAACAACTCCTTGGTTAACAGGACAAGTTCAATACACTGTGTTGAAAGATCATTTGTATTTTAGAGATACATCGGGAGTAGCAAATGTTCAAATCGTTACGCCAGAACAATATGGTAATGTTATAAATTATTTAGAAATAAAAGCAAGCCGTGAATTTAAATTCGGTCCTTTTGCGTTAGATAACACACTTTTATATCAAAAAGTTGATCAATCAGATTTGATTTTAAATGTTCCTGATTTTGTAACTAGAAATACGTTTTATTATTCAAATCATTTTTTCAAAAAAGCATTGTTCATTCAAACAGGTATTGTATTTAATTATCTGACCAAATATTATGGAGATGATTATAACCCTGTTATTGCAGAGTTTTTTGTGCAGCAAGAAAAAAAGATTGGCGGTTTTGCTACTTTCGATTTTTTCGTAAATGCGAGAATTCGTCAGACACGTTTTTATTTGAAAGCAGAACATTTGAACGCGCTTTTTTCGCAAAGCAATTATTACTCGGCGCCTAATAATCCTTATCGCGATTTTGTATTACGTTTTGGTTTAGTTTGGAATTTCTTCCAATAAATCGAATTTAATTAGAACCACTATATTAAACTTAAATAAAAATGGACTTTTCAAAAAATATTTTAGAAACAATTGGTAACACGCCATTGGTAAAACTCAACAAAATTGTTGCTGAAATTGATGCGTTAGTATTGGCAAAAGTCGAAACCTTTAATCCTGGTAATTCTGTAAAAGACAGAATGGCTGTAAAAATGATTGAAGATGCAGAGGCTGATGGCCGTTTGAAACCGGGAGGAACTATTATCGAAGGAACTTCTGGAAATACAGGAATGGGACTTGCGCTTGTTGCAATCGTAAAAGGTTACAAATTAATTTGTGTAATCTCGGATAAGCAATCAAAAGAAAAAATGGATATTCTTCGTGCTGTAGGAGCAAAAGTTGTTGTTTGTCCGACAGATGTTGAGCCTACAGATCCTCGTTCTTATTATTCGGTTTCTAAGCGTTTGGCTGAAGAAACACCAAATTCTTGGTACGTAAATCAGTATGATAATATGTCAAATTCGTTGGCGCATTATGAGCAGACAGGACCAGAAATTTGGAAACAAACCGATGGTAAAATCACACATTTTGTTGTTGGAGTTGGAACAGGAGGAACAATTTCTGGTGTTGGAAAATATTTAAAGGAAAAAAATCCAAATATTAAAATCTGGGGAATTGATACTTACGGTTCTGTTTTTAAGAAATACCACGAAACTGGAATTTTCGATGAAAACGAAATCTATTCTTATATAACAGAAGGAATTGGGGAAGATATTTTGCCAAAAAATGTTGATTTTTCTTTAATTGACGGATTCACAAAAGTAACCGATAAAGACGCAGCGGTCTATACTAGAAAAATTGCTTTAGAGGAAGCTATTTTTGTTGGAAATTCTGCTGGAGCTTGTATAAAGGGTCTTTTGCAATTAAAAGAACATTTCAAGCCTGATGATGTAGTTGTAGTTCTTTTTCACGATTCTGGAAGTCGTTACGTAGGTAAAATGTTCAATGACGATTGGATGCGTGAACGTGGATTTTTAGAAGAGAATGTAACTAAGGCAGAAGACGTTATTAAAGATCATATTGATAAAGAATTAATCGTTGTTCGTACTGAAGAATTGGTTTCACATGCAATCGAGCGTATGCGTAAATATAAAATTTCACAAATTCCGGTTGTTGACATTAATGGATTTGTCGGTTCTGTTGACGAAACAGATTTGTTTAGAAGCTATGTTGCAGATAAAAATGTTGCCGAAAAACCTATTAAGGAAGTAATGGGAAAACCATTTCCGATTGTAAAATTAGGAACGCCAATTGAAGAAGTGTCAAAACTTTTCTCAAAAGAAAATGATGCCGTTTTAGTTGACTTAGGAAATGGACATCATCATATTATTACAAAATATGATATTATCGGTTCGATAAAATAGACTTTTACAAATAAAATTAATCCATAAATCTAATTGTATTTCGATTAGATTTGTGGATTTTTCTTTTAAAAATATAAAATGAATTTTACAGCAATTGATTTTGAAACAGCAACAGGTTATCACCCGTGTTCGGTTGGAATTGTTACGGTTCAAAACGGGATTATAGTAGACGAATTTGTGTCTTTAATTAAACCTCCAAACAATGAATACAATCCATTTACGATTCGTGTTCACGGCATTTATCCAAAAGATACCATCAATGCAAAATCTTTTTTTCAGATATATCCTGAGATAGAAAAAAGACTAAAAAATCGAGTTGTAGTAGCCCATAATGAAAGTTTTGATCGCAATGTCTTGATGAAAACAATGCTGCTTCATGGCTTAAATTATGAAGATTTAAATATTGCTACAAAATGGGAATGCACGGTTAAAATTTATAAAGCAAAGGGAATTAAACCAACAAAATTAAGTGACTGTTGTCGAGAAATGAATATTCAGCTTAATCATCACGAAGCGTTGTCTGATGCTCGTGCTTGTGCTAAACTTTATATGCTTCAGTAAATAAATTTGTAGGAATAATATTAATTTTTATTATTTTTAGACTTTGAAAAATACTTTAAAATCTAAAAATGAAAGAAGACTTTTTTCATTATCTCTGGAAATTCAAGAAGTTTGACACCTTGAATTTGAAAACCGCACAAGATGAATTAATTACTATTGTTAAAACAGGTGATTATTTAGAGCTTTCTGGTCCTGATTTTTTCAATGCTCTTATAATAATCGAAAATCAAAAATGGGCTGGCAATGTTGAAATTCATTTAAAATCATCTGATTGGTATTTGCATAATCATGAAAAAGATCCCGCTTATGAAAATGTTATTCTTCATGTAGTTTGGGAAAATGATACTCCAATTTATAGAAAAAACAATACCGAGATTCCAGTTTTGGTACTTAAAGATTATGTTTCTAAAGAAATAATTGAAAACTACAATTCATTAATTTCTCCAAAAACATGGATTTCCTGCGAAAAACAATTAAAAGAACTAGACGATTTTGTTTTTAAAAATTGGCAGGAAAGATTATTTTTCGAAAGATTAGAACGTAAATCAAAGTTTATTTCTGAAATATTAAAAGAAACAAATCAAGATTGGGAAGCTGTTTTATTTTTTCTATTAGCAAAGAATTTTGGACTAAACACAAATGGAAATTCTTTTTTGCAAATTGCAAAAGCAATCCCTTTTTCTGTTATAAGAAAAGAAAGTTTTGAATACGAAAATTTAGAAGCCTTACTTTTTGGAACTGCTGGTTTGTTAGATATAGAAAAAGAAGATGTTTATTTTAAAGATTTAAAGTTTCGATATTTCTATCTGCTGCACAAATATCAACTAGAAAAAACATACATAAATCCGCTTCAATTTTTTAAACTTCGTCCAGATAATTTTCCAACAATTCGACTTTCTCAATTGGCGAGTTTATATCACAAACACCAGAACTTATTTTCCAAAATAATTGATTTGAAATCTGTTGAGAGTGTTTACACACTTTTAAGCGTTTCTACAAGTTCTTATTGGCAAAATCATTATCAGTTTGATAAAGAAAGTGTTGAGAAAAATAAAAGGCTTTCTAAATCGTTTTTAGATTTAATTGTTATCAATACAATAATTCCACTTCAATTTATCTATTCAAATATTATGGGCGAATCTATTGAAGAAGATTTAATTGATTTTATGAAAGAAGTGCCCTCAGAAAAAAACGCAACTATTGATAAGTTTAATTCGTTTGGAATAAATTCTAAAAATGCATTTGAAAGTCAGACTTTATTAGAACTTAAAAATGAATATTGTACACATAAAGCATGTTTGAATTGCTCGATAGGATTAGAACTTCTAAAAAACAATTAGATAATTTTGTATTTTTGCGATCCAATGATTATTCGAATCTAAAATCTTAAGTATAAAATCTAAAATCATAAAATGTCAGCTATTTTAAAACTCAAATTCTTTTTTGAAAAATACGGTTTTCATGTTTCTTCAAGATTAGCAGATAAGCTTGGAATGCGTGTGACAAATGTGAGATTGTTTTTTATTTACATCTCTTTTGTTACAGCTGGCTTAGGATTTGGCGTTTATCTTACGCTCGCATTCTGGATTAGATTGAAAGATTTAATTCGCTCAAAAAGAACTTCAGTATTTGATTTATAAAAAAAAGCTCCAAATCTAAATTTGGAGCTTTTTTATGAAGTTATATTTGTTCTTCTTCTTCAGTAGGATTGTTAAGTTTAGATCTTTTCTTGCTATATCCAAAGTATACAATTATACCAAGAATAAGCCATCCAAAAGATAATAACTGTGCATCTTTACTTAAATTAAAAATTAAATAAGAATTGATTGCAATTCCTAATACTGCAATTACTGGTAAAGCAGGAACTTTGAATGTTCTGGTTAATCCTGGTTGTTTTACTCTTAAAATCCAAACAGCAATACAAACCATTGTAAAGGCAAACAAAGTACCAAAACTTGTCATGTCAGCCAATTTGTTGATTGGCGTAAAAGCAGCAACAGTTGCGATAACAGCTCCAAGAATCATTAAGTTCGTTTTTGGAGTTCCAGAAATAGGATTTACTTTAGAGAAAACTTGTGGAATTAAACCATCTTTAGACATTCCAAGGAAAATTCTAGATTGTCCCATGATCATTACCATTAATACTGAAACCAAACCAATAGTTGCGGCAACGGTAATAATAGAACCAGCCCAGCCTTGTCCTGCAATATCAAATGCATAAGCAACAGGAGCTTTGATAGCTTCAGGATATTTTCCTAGTGGATTAAAATCTTGGTAATTCATCATTCCTGTTAATACTAAAGAAACAAGAATATATAAAGTAGTACAAATTAATAAAGAAGCAATAATTGCAAAAGGAACATCTTTTTTAGGATTAATAGCTTCTCCAGCTTGTGTAGAAACGGCATCGAAACCAACATAAGCAAAGAAAATAGCTGCAGCTCCAGAGATAACACCTCCAATTCCGTAAGCATTGTGTGTAGTTTCTTTTTCAATAATCTGAGTTGCTTCAGGAATAAATGGGCTCCAGTTTGCTGTATTGATAAAGAAAAGACCAGCAATAATTACAAAGATTACAGCAGATACTTTAAGAATAACAATTGCGTTATTTGCTTTAGCAGCGCTTTTTGTTCCTTTAATAAGCAATGAAATAACTAAAAGAACGATCAAGAAAGCTGGAAGATTCATTGAAAAACCTTCTCCTGTGTAGCTTGCAGGATCTGTAGTTAACCAATCAGGAAGGTGAATATGAAATATTTTGAGCAATTTATTAAAGTATCCAGACCAAGAAACGGCGACGGTCATAGAACCCATTGCGTATTCAAGAATTAGCCCCCATCCAATTATCCAGGCAAAAACTTCTCCAATTGTACCGTAAGCATATGCATAAGCAGATCCTTCAACAGGCAAAATAGAAGCAAATTCAGAATAGCAGAGAGCTGCAAATACACAGGCAATACCTGCAATAATAAACGAAATTGCTAATGCTGGACCTGCATGATAATAAGCCCCTGTACCCGTAAGAACAAAAATTCCCCCACCGATAATGGCACCAACACCAATGGCAGTAAGACTCCATTTTCCTAGGACTCTCTTTAAATCACTTTTTTTCATATCGGCCTCAAAGGCAGATATTGGTTTAACTCTCCAAATTGACATACTATTTTATTGGTTTATTTGTTATTAAGTGCCAAATGTATTGTTTTTTGTAAAAAATAAAAACATTTATCATGTTTTAAGTTATAAAAACTTTATTTTTTTTACATTACTCTCAAGAATATTTCTTTATGGGTTGACATTCATTAAATTAATTGCTTATTTGTAAAACATTTAATAATTTTTTAAAAACTACTTTTCTTACTAATATTATCGATATATTTGAAAGAGTTTTCTTTCTTTTTAATTTAACTTTAAATTTAAAGTTTATTTTGTGTCATGAATTTCAACTATTTCAGCAGGTATTTTCATTTTTCAAAACAACAGCGAATAGGTGTTTTTATTCTCTTTTCTATAATGATCGGATTACAGGTTTTTTATTTATTGTCTGATTTTGAGGTTTTAGATATAGAAGACTCCAATAAGGATAGTTGGCTGGCTTATCAATCGGAAATTGATAAAGAAAAATTGGATAATGAAAATAAGAAAACGACCAATTATCTGTTTAATCCAAATTTTATTTCTGATTATAAAGGTTATAAACTCGGAATGACTGTTGAAGAGATTGATCGATTAATGGCATTTCGCAAAGAAAATAAATTTGTAAACTCGGCAGATGAGTTTCAAAAAGTTACGGGCATCTCAGACTCATTATTAAATAAAATTGCTCCTCTGTTTAAATTTCCAAATTGGACACAACAAAAAGCGGGTTTAAAGACTAGGCAAGTAGATTTTGTAAAAAATGATTTTCCAAAGAAAGCAAAGTTGGAAATATTAGATATAAATCAAGCCACTCAAGAAGATTTAATGAAATTATACGGAATTGGAGAAGGATTGTCTGGAAGAATACTAAGGCAAAAAGAAATTCTCGGCTGTTTTGTATCAATGGAACAAATGAAAGATATTTGGGGACTTTCTCCAGAAGTTATAAGTGAATTGAATAGTCATTTTAAAGTTGTAATTCCGCCATCGCTGAAGAAAATAAAAGTTAATGATGCGTCTTTAAAAGAATTGTCGCAATTTTTCTATTTCAAATATACTTTAGCAAAACAGATTGTAACTTATAGGAGTATGAATGGAAATTTTGATAATATTGAGGATTTAGCAAAAATTAAAGATTTTCCTGTAGAAAAAGCAAAAATAATTAGTTTATATTTGGAGTTCTAAAAGAAACCAACTCATGAACTTTGATTACAACGAAACACAACTAATGATAGCTCAGTCCATAAAAGACTTTGCAGAAAAAAATATCAAACCTTATATAATGGAATGGGATGAGGCACAAATATTTCCAATCCCTTTATTTAAGCAACTTGGCGAAATGGGCTTTATGGGGGTTCTTGTTCCAGAAGAATATGGAGGATCGGGTCTGGGTTATCATGAATATATTACAGTAATAGAAGAAATTTCAAAAGTAGATCCTTCGATAGGCTTATCGGTTGCTGCTCATAATTCTTTGTGTACAAATCATATTTTAACTTTTGGAAACGAAGAACAGAAGAAAAAATGGCTTCCAAAATTAGCTACAGCAGAACATTTAGGTGCATGGGGATTAACAGAGCATAATACAGGTTCTGATGCTGGCGGTATGAATACAACTGCGGTAAAAGACGGAGATTTTTGGGTAGTAAACGGAGCAAAAAACTTTATTACGCATGCCATTTCGGGTGATATTGCTGTTGTTGTAGTTAGAACTGGTGAAAAAGGAGATTCAAAAGGAATGACTGCTTTTGTGTTTGAAAAGGGAATGCCAGGTTTTTCATCAGGTAAAAAAGAAAATAAATTAGGAATGAGGGCTAGTGAAACAGCAGAATTGGTTTTCGATAATTGCCGTATTCCTGACGGAAATAGATTAGGCGAGGTTGGTCAAGGTTTTATTCAAGCGATGAAAATCTTAGATGGCGGAAGAATTTCTATTGGGGCTTTGTCACTAGGAATTGCAAAAGGAGCTTATGAAGCGGCGCTTAAATATTCAAAAGAAAGACATCAATTTGGGCAGCCTATTAGTAGTTTTCAAGGAATTTCATTTAAATTAGCCGATATGGCAACAGAAATTGAAGCCTCTGAATTGTTGTTGCACAAAGCGGCATTTTTGAAACAACAACATAAGCCTGTGACAACATCTGGTGCAATGGCAAAAATGTATGCTTCTGAAGCTTGTGTGAAAATTGCAAATGATGCAGTTCAGATTCATGGAGGGTACGGTTATACTAAAGATTTTCCTGTCGAAAAGTTTTATAGAGATTCAAAATTGTGCACTATCGGAGAGGGAACTACCGAAATTCAGAAATTGGTTATCTCTAGAAATTTATTGAAAGAGTAGATTTTGTAAAAAGCAATAAGTTTAAGGTTGAATAAATAAAGTGTATCTCGCTTTTTACATCTTAAGTTTTACCTGTGAAAATAATTTACAATTTATAACTCATAATTAATAATTAATTTCTACATTTGCAGCCTTAACGAGAGGAGGTGTCTATATTATGTTAATTATACCAATTAAAGACGGAGAAAATATCGATAGAGCATTAAAGCGCTATAAAAGAAAATTTGATAAAACAGGAACTGTTCGTCAATTAAGAGCACGTACTGCTTTTATTAAGCCATCTGTTATCAAAAGAGCACAAATTCAAAAAGCTGCTTACATTCAAGGCTTGAGAGATAGTTTAGAAAGTTAATATTAGCTTTTTAGTAGTATAACCGTTAGTGATCAAAATTTTTTAATTTTGATTCTAACGGTTTTTTTATGCTTAAATTTGAGATATATTATTTTCTATGAAAACGAATAAAGAAGCTTTTTGTGATTATCTGTTGTTGGAGAAAAAATATTCTTCGCATACTGTTGATGCTTATTTGGGGGATTTAACTGCTTTTGAGTTTTTTGTTCAAGAAGAATTTGGTCAGGAAAATATTGATTCGGCTAATTATAGTCAGATAAGAAGTTGGATTGTTTTGTTGGTTGATCAGGGTGTTTCTAATGTTTCGGTTAATCGAAAAATGGCTTCATTGAAGGCTTTTTATAAATTTCTTTTAAAATCAAAGCAAATTGAGGTAAGTCCCATGTTGAAGCATAAATCTTTAAAAATGCCAAAAGTGGTTCAGGTGCCTTTTTCTGAAAAAGAAGTAAAGGAATTGTTAGGGCAGATTGATAATCCTGTCGGTTTTGAAGAGGTGAGAGATAAATTGATTGTCGAAATGTTTTATATGACCGGAATGCGTCGTGCGGAATTGATTAATTTAGAGTTGAAAAATGTAGATTGTTCTGCGGGTTTGGTAAAGGTTTTGGGGAAAAGAAATAAAGAACGTCTTGTTCCTATTCTGCCGATTATAGTTTCTCAGATTGATTCTTATATAAAGGAGCGAGATGATTTAGAAGGTGGTGCTGATTCTGATTATTTTTTTGTTTCGAAAAAAGGATTAAAATTGAGTGAATCTTTTGTTTATCGTTTAATAAATTCATACTTTAGTAGAGTCTCAGAAAAGGTGAAAAAAAGTCCACACGTGCTTCGTCATACTTTTGCAACTCACTTATTAAATAATGGGGCAGATTTGAATTCAGTTAAGGAGTTGTTAGGGCATTCTAGTTTGGCATCTACGCAAGTTTATACTCATAATAGTTTGGCAGAACTTAAAAAGGTATATATAGGTGCACATCCTCGGAATAAATAATAATTCTAAAATGTTAATCCTAAAATTTTTATTATGAAGGTAGATGTTCATGCAGTTAACTTTACTGTTGACAGAAAATTGGTCGATTTTATTCAGGAAAGAATGGATAAGTTGGAAAAATACTACGACCGTGTAGTTTCGTCAGATGTTTTTTTGAAAGTTGAAAGAACTAGTGATAAGGAGAATAAGGCGGTGGAGATTAAGATTAATGTTCCAGGTGATGATTTTTTGGTAAAAAAACAGTGTAAGACATTTGAAGAGGCGGTTGAGCTTTCGGCAGAATCATTAGAGCGTTTACTTGTAAAAAGGAAAGAAAAAATAAGAGCGCATATTTAATTGAAATTTTTTTCAAAAAATGTTTTGATTAAAAGATAAAATAGCTACATTTGCAGTCCGTTAGAAATAGCGGACTTTTTTATTGCATTCGCCGATGTAGCTCAGCTGGCTAGAGCAGCTGATTTGTAATCAGCAGGTCGTGGGTTCGAGTCCCTCTATCGGCTCAAAATAATTCAAATGCGATTTGAATTTGTTCTTAAAATAATGAGAATTTAAACTAGGGGAGATACTCAAGCGGCCAACGAGGGCAGACTGTAAATCTGCTGTGTGAACTTCGCAGGTTCGAATCCTGCTCTCCCCACAAAAAAAAGAAGGTTTGATTTTGGGCTTTAGGTTTTTAAAAATCTGAAATCTAAATTCAAAAATCTAAAATTAGAACTCTCTGCCGGTGTAGCTCAGGGGTAGAGTGCTTCCTTGGTAAGGAAGAGGTCTCGGGTTCAAATCCCGACATTGGCTCAAGTAAGTAGGAAATTGAAAATTAATATATAACTAAGATTAAAAATTAAGTAAAATGGCAAAGGAGAATTTTAATCGTTCCAAACCGCACTTAAACATAGGTACAATTGGACACGTAGATCACGGAAAAACTACATTAACTGCTGCAATTACAAAAGTATTGTCGGATGCTGGTTACTGTCAAGCAAAATCGTTTGATCAAATCGATAACGCTCCAGAGGAGAAAGAAAGAGGTATTACTATTAATACATCACACGTAGAGTATGAAACTGCTAACCGTCACTACGCTCACGTTGACTGTCCAGGTCACGCGGATTACGTAAAGAACATGGTTACTGGTGCTGCTCAGATGGACGGTGCTATCTTAGTAGTTGCTGCTACAGATGGTCCAATGCCACAAACTCGTGAGCACATCCTTTTAGGTCGTCAGGTTGGTATTCCAAGAATCGTTGTTTTTATGAACAAAGTGGATATGGTTGATGATGCTGAGTTGTTAGAGCTTGTTGAAATGGAAATTAGAGATTTATTATCTTTCTACGAATATGATGGAGATAATGGTCCTGTTGTTCAAGGTTCTGCTTTAGGAGGATTAAACAATGATCCAAACTGGGTACCTAAAATTATCGAATTAATGGAAGCTGTTGATGCTTGGATCGAAGAGCCAGTACGTGACGTTGCTAAGCCATTCTTGATGCCAGTTGAGGACGTATTTACAATTACAGGTCGTGGAACTGTTGCTACAGGTCGTATCGAAACTGGAGTTGCTAACACTGGAGATCCTGTTGAAATCATTGGTATGGGAGCTGAAAAATTAACTTCTACTATTACTGGAGTTGAGATGTTCCGTAAAATCCTTGACAGAGGTGAAGCTGGAGATAACGTAGGTTTATTGTTAAGAGGTATTGATAAAGCTGATATCAAAAGAGGTATGGTTATTATTAAGCCAGGTTCAGTAAAACCACACGCTAAATTCAAAGCTGAGGTTTATATCTTGAAAAAAGAAGAAGGTGGACGTCACACTCCATTCCACAATAACTACCGTCCACAGTTCTACGTACGTACAACTGACGTAACAGGAGTTATTTCTTTACCAGCAGGTGTAGAGATGGTAATGCCAGGTGATAACTTAACTATTGAGGTTGCTTTGTTAAGCCCAATCGCTATGAACGTAGGTTTACGTTTTGCTATCCGTGAAGGTGGTAGAACAGTTGGTGCTGGTCAGGTTACTGAAATCGTAGAGTAATTCTATAAATAAATAAAAGCCAGTGATTTCTTATTTGAAATCACTGGCTTTAATTACGGGCGTAGTTCAAGGGTAGAATAGCGGTCTCCAAAACCGTTGATGGGGGTTCGAATCCCTCCGCCCGTGCAATAAAAAATATATCAAATGACAAAAGTTACTAATTATTTATCAGAGGCTTTCGAAGAGTTAAAGTCAAATGTTACTTGGCCGGCTTGGGCTGAAGTTCAAAAATTGACAATTGTTGTGGCTGTATTTTCGATTTTATTCGCTTTGGCAACATGGGGAGTAGACGAATTTTTTGCAAAAGCTTTGGCTGGATTTTTTAACTGGTTAAAAGGATAATTTTTTTGTGATGGCAGATAATAATGTGAAAAAATGGTACGTAGTTAGAGCGGTTAGTGGTCAAGAAAATAAAGTGAAAGCTTATATTGAGACTGAGATCGCGAGATTAGGTATGGAGGATTATGTTTCTCAGGTCTTAGTGCCTACTGAAAAAGTAGTTACTGTAAAAGATGGGAAAAAATCATCTAAGGATAAAGTTTACTTTCCTGGATATGTTATGATTGAAGCTAACTTAGTTGGTGAAATCCCTCATATTATTAAGTCAATTACTAGTGTTATTGGGTTTCTAGGTGAAATTAAAGGCGGAGAACCTGTTCCTTTGAGACTTTCTGAAGTAAACCGTATGTTAGGTAAAGTGGATGAGTTAGCTGTAAATACTGATACTCGATCTATACCATTTACTGTTGGTGAAACGGTTAAGGTTATTGATGGACCTTTCAATGGATTTAATGGTTCTGTTGAAAAAATCAATGAAGAAAAGCGTAAGCTTGAGGTAATGGTTAAGATTTTCGGAAGAAAAACTCCATTAGAATTAAGTTTTATGCAAGTAGAAAAAGTATAATTTTTTGTTACACTATAATAAACCATTGTAATCGCTTCCATAGATTGCAGTGTTAAATTTTTTAAAAATGGCTAAAGAAATTAGTAAGGTAGTTAAACTACAAGTTAAGGGAGGTGCTGCGAACCCGTCGCCACCGGTTGGACCTGCTTTAGGAGCTGCTGGGGTTAATATCATGGAGTTTTGTAAGCAATTTAATGCTAGAACTCAAGATAAACCTGGCAAAATTTGTCCAGTGCAAATCACTGTGTACAAAGACAAATCATTTGATTTTGTTGTTAAGACTCCTCCAGCAGCAGTTCAGTTAATGGAAGCTGCAAAGCTAAAATCTGGTTCTGGTGAGCCTAATCGTAAAAAAGTAGCTAGCGTTACTTGGGAACAAATTAGAACTATTGCTGAAGACAAAATGCCAGACTTAAACGCTTTCACAATTGAGAAAGCAATGAGTATGGTTGCTGGAACAGCTAGATCTATGGGTATAACTGTATCAGGAGATGCTCCTTTTTAATTAAGAAAAAGACATGGCAAAATTAACAAAAAAGCAAAAAGAGGCTGCTTCAAAAATTGAAAAGAACAAATTATACTCTCTAAAAGATGCTGCGGCATTATTGAAAGTTGTTGCTTCTGCAAAATTTGATGAGTCTGTTGATATCGCAGTTCGTTTGGGTGTAGATCCTAGAAAAGCGAATCAAATGGTTAGAGGTGTGGTAACTTTACCTCACGGAACAGGAAAGGATGTTAAAGTATTAGCATTGGTTACTCCAGATAAAGAGGCTGAAGCAAGAGAAGCTGGAGCAGATCACGTTGGTCTTGATGATTACTTACAAAAAATTAAAGACGGTTGGACAGATGTTGATGTTATCATCACTATGCCTGCTGTTATGGGTAAATTAGGTCCATTAGGTCGTATTTTAGGACCTAGAGGTTTAATGCCAAACCCTAAAACAGGTACAGTAACTATGGATGTTGCTAAAGCTGTTCAAGAAGTTAAAGCTGGTAAAATTGACTTTAAAGTTGATAAAACTGGTATCGTTCACGCAGGAATCGGTAAAGTTTCTTTTGGAGCTGAGCAGATTGTTGACAACGCACACGAAATTATTCAAACATTAATAAAACTTAAACCAACTGCTGCTAAAGGTACATACATTAAAGGTATTCACCTTACAAGCACAATGAGTCCTGCTATTGCATTAGACCCAAAAGCAGTATAATTGGTAGTTAAAAATTTTTAGTATGACTAGAGAAGAAAAATCAATCGCGATTGAAAATTTAACTGCGCAGTTAGCTGGTACAAATATCATTTATGTATCTGATATTTCTGGTTTAAACGCAGAGACAACTTCAAGCTTACGTAGAGCTTGCTTTAAAGCAGGTATCAAATTAGAGGTTGTAAAGAACACTTTGCTTGCAAAAGCAATGGAAGCTTCTTCTAATGATTATGGTGATTTACCTACAGTTTTAACTGGTAACAGTGCTATCTTTATTTCTGATGTTGCTAACGCACCTGGAAAAATTATCAAAGATTTCCGTAAGAAATCTGATAAACCAGTTTTAAAAGGAGCTTACATCAACTCTGAAGTATATATTGGGGATAACCAATTAGATGCATTAGCTACTATTAAATCTAAAGAAGAGCTTATCGGAGAAATCATTGGATTATTACAATCTCCAGCTCAAAGAATTATTTCTGCTTTACAAAACAAATTCGCAGGAAGCGAAGAAGGAGCAGAGTAATTTTGAATGTAAGAAAAGAAATTTTCTTACTGCTTAATTAGCGCACAATAAATAAATTATATTTTTTACAAAATCATTTTAAACGATAGAAAAAATGGCAGATTTGAAACAATTCGCAGAACAATTAGTTAACTTAACAGTTAAAGAAGTTAACGAATTAGCAACAATATTAAAAGACGAGTATGGTATCGAGCCTGCTGCTGCAGCTGTAGTAGTTGCTGCTGGTGGTGGAGATGGTGCTGCTGAAGAAGCACAAACTGAATTTACAGTTGTATTAAAAGAAGCTGGTGCTTCTAAATTAGCAGTTGTAAAATTAGTAAAAGAACTTACAGGTTTAGGTCTTAAAGAAGCTAAAGATGTAGTTGATGGTGCTCCAAGTACTGTTAAAGAAGGTGTTTCTAAAGAAGAGGCTGAAGGTCTTAAAAAATCATTAGAAGAAGCTGGAGCTGTTGTTGAGTTAAAATAACAAAACACAGTTTATAACTAGGTTTAGACCTTGGATGGTAACATCCAAGGGTCTAAACCATTTTTCGTATAATAAAATATATCAAGTTTTATTATCAAATAGTTTAAAATACGAAAAAGTTTTTGATCAATACGAAGAAAAAAAATAGAACTCCATTTACTGGTTTATTTTTAAAGATGTATTGATTATAATAAGAAAGTATAGATTAAACAGTGTGTCTTACACAAAAAAATTACTTTTTTTTAATCAAAATTTTGTCCATTGATGATAACAAATCAGACTGAAAGATTGAATTTTGCCTCTACAAAAAATATCCCTGATTATCCAGATTTCTTGGATGTTCAGGTTAAATCTTTTAAAGATTTCTTTCAATTAGAAACGAAATCTGACGAAAGAGGCAACGAAGGGTTATACAATACCTTCATGGAAAACTTTCCAATTACAGATACAAGAAACAACTTTGTATTGGAATTCCTAGATTATTTTGTTGATCCACCACGTTATACAATTCAAGAATGTATAGAGAGAGGTCTTACGTATAGTGTGCCTTTAAAAGCTAGGTTAAAACTATACTGTACAGATCCAGAACACGAAGATTTTGAAACAATTGTACAGGATGTTTATCTTGGAACAATTCCTTACATGACTCCTAGTGGTACTTTTGTTATTAATGGTGCCGAGCGTGTTGTAGTATCTCAATTACACCGTTCTCCAGGGGTTTTCTTTGGACAGTCATTCCACGCAAATGGAACTAAACTTTATTCTGCGAGAGTAATTCCTTTTAAAGGATCTTGGATAGAATTCTCTACAGATATTAACAGCGTAATGTACGCTTATATCGATAGAAAGAAAAAATTACCTGTAACAACTTTATTCCGTGCTATCGGTTTCGAAAGAGATAAGGATATCCTTGAAATTTTCGACTTAGCTGAAGAAATTAAAGTTTCTAAAACAGGAATTAAGAAATATATTGGAAGAAGACTTGCTGCGCGTGTTTTGAACACTTGGCACGAGGATTTCGTAGATGAAGATACTGGAGAGGTAGTTTCTATCGAGCGTAACGAAATCATCCTTGATCGTGATACAATTATCGACAAAGATAATGTTGAAGAGATCATCGATTCTAACGTTAAATCTATTTTGTTACACAAAGAGGATAATAACCAAGCAGATTATGCTATTATCCACAACACGTTACAAAAAGATCCAACAAACTCTGAAAAAGAAGCTGTAGAGCATATTTACCGTCAGTTGCGTAACGCTGAACCGCCTGATGAGGAAACTGCTCGTGGTATTATAGATAAATTGTTCTTCTCTGATCAACGTTATAACTTAGGTGAAGTTGGTCGTTACAGAATGAACAAAAAATTGAATTTAGATATCCCTATGGATAAGCAAGTGCTTACCAAAGAAGATATTATTACAATTGTAAAATATTTGATCGAATTAATCAACTCTAAAGCAGAGATTGATGATATTGATCACTTATCAAACCGACGTGTTAGAACAGTTGGTGAACAATTGTCTCAACAATTCGGTGTTGGTTTAGCACGTATGGCTAGAACTATTCGTGAGAGAATGAACGTTAGAGATAACGAGGTGTTTACACCAATTGATTTGATTAATGCTAAGACATTATCATCAGTTATCAACTCTTTCTTTGGTACTAACCAGTTATCTCAATTTATGGACCAAACGAATCCATTAGCTGAGATTACGCACAAAAGAAGACTTTCTGCACTTGGACCAGGTGGACTTTCGAGAGAGAGAGCTGGTTTCGAGGTTCGTGACGTTCACTATACTCACTATGGTCGTTTATGTCCGATTGAAACTCCAGAGGGACCAAACATTGGTTTGATTTCATCTCTTGGTGTTTATGCAAAAGTAAACGGAATGGGATTCATCGAAACTCCATACCGTAAAGTAACAAATGGTGTAGTTGATTTAGAAAGTACTCCAGTTTACTTAAGTGCTGAAGAAGAAGAAGGTAAAATGATTGCTCAGGCAAACATTGAAATGGATGCTTCTGGTAAGATTACAGCAAGCAATGTTATTGCTCGTGAGGAAGGTGACTTCCCAGTAGTTGAGCCATCAGTAGTTCATTATACAGACGTTGCACCTAACCAGATCGCTTCGATTTCTGCGTCATTAATTCCTTTCTTGGAGCATGACGATGCGAACCGTGCGTTGATGGGATCAAACATGATGCGTCAGGCAGTTCCTTTGATCCGTCCTGAAGCACCAATCGTAGGTACAGGTTTAGAGCGTCAGGTAGCTTCAGATTCAAGAGTATTAATCAATGCTGAAGGGCATGGAACTGTTGAATATGTTGATGCAAATATCATTACTATTAAATACGATCGTACAGAAGACGAGAGAATGGTTAGTTTTGATGCTGATGAGAAAACATATAACCTTATTAAATTTAGAAAAACCAATCAAGGTACAAGTATTAACTTGAAACCAATCGTAAGAAAAGGTGACAGAGTTATTCCTGGACAAGTATTATCAGAAGGATATGCTACTCAAAATGGAGAATTAGCTTTAGGTAGAAACTTAAAAGTAGCGTTCATGCCATGGAAAGGGTACAACTTCGAGGATGCGATTGTAATTTCTGAGAAAGTAGTTCGTGATGATATTTTTACATCTATCCACGTTGATGATTATTCATTAGAGGTTAGAGATACTAAGTTAGGAAACGAAGAGTTAACAAACGATATTCCTAACGTTTCTGAAGAAGCTACTAAAGATTTAGATGAAAACGGTATGATTAGAATTGGAGCAGAGGTTAAACCTGGCGACATTTTGATCGGAAAAATTACACCAAAAGGAGAATCAGATCCTACTCCAGAAGAGAAATTGCTTCGTGCAATCTTCGGGGATAAAGCAGGTGATGTGAAAGATGCTTCATTAAAAGCTTCTCCATCTTTACATGGTGTAGTTCTTGACAAAAAATTATTTGCAAGAGCCGTAAAAGATAAACGTAAACGTACTCAAGATAAAGATGCTTTAGGTGCCTTAGAAATGGAATTCGAAACTAAATTTGTTGAATTAAAAGACAGATTAGTTGAGAAATTATTCTTGATTGTTAACGGAAAAACATCTCAAGGTGTAATGAATGATTTGGGTGAAGAAGTTTTACCAAAAGGTAAAAAATATACTCAAAAAATGCTTTACGCAGTAGAAGATTTTGCTCACTTAAGTAAAGGTCAATGGGTTGCTGATGATGCTACAAATAAAATGGTTAATGATTTAATTCATAACTATAAAATTAAGCTGAACGACTTACAAGGAGCTTTAAGAAGAGAGAAATTTACTATTACAGTTGGAGATGAATTACCATCTGGAATATTGAAATTGGCTAAAATCTATATCGCTAAAAAACGTAAGTTAAAAGTTGGTGATAAAATGGCGGGTCGTCACGGTAACAAAGGTATTGTTGCTAGAATCGTTCGTCATGAAGATATGCCTTTCTTAGAAGATGGAACACCTGTAGATATCGTATTGAATCCACTTGGGGTACCTTCACGTATGAACATTGGTCAGATTTATGAAACTGTTCTTGGATGGGCTGGTATGAACTTGGGTAGAAAATTTGCTACTCCAATTTTTGACGGTGCTTCTCTTGACGAGATCAACGCTTTGACTGATGAAGCTAACGTACCACGTTTTGGACATACTTACCTTTATGATGGTGGAACTGGAGAGCGTTTTGCACAAAAAGCGACTGTGGGTGTAATTTACATGCTTAAATTAGGACACATGGTTGATGATAAGATGCACGCACGTTCTATCGGACCATACTCATTGATTACGCAACAACCACTTGGAGGTAAGGCTCAATTTGGAGGTCAGCGTTTTGGAGAGATGGAGGTTTGGGCACTTGAGGCTTATGGAGCTTCTAGTACTTTACGTGAAATCTTAACTGTTAAGTCTGATGACGTTATTGGTAGAGCTAAAACTTACGAGGCTATCGTTAAGGGAGAAACTATGCCAGAACCAGGTTTACCAGAATCATTCAACGTATTAATGCACGAATTGAAAGGTCTAGGTCTAGATCTTCGTTTGGAAGAATAAATAAAAAGTTTTCAGTCACAGTCTCAGTATTCAGTTTAGCACTGAAAACTGGGACTGAGATTGTTTACTAAATGTTACAAGTTTTTAAAGATTTATACCCGTAACCCGTTCCGATTTTTTATAACAATGCAATGCATTTTATAACTAGCACTTCAAATTTAATTTTGAGGTTTAGAGAAGTAACCCGAGGTAGTAGCTGAATGATTAACTCTTTAGTTTTTAGAGAGTAGATTATAAATCTAAATTCAATTTTTTAATTGCAAATAAATCAATAGTAAAAACTATGATGAATAACAGAAACAATAAAGATAAGAATCCAGTAAAAAGATTTAACAAGATTTCTATTGGATTGGCTTCACCAGAATCTATCTTGAAAGAATCAAGAGGAGAGGTTTTAAAGCCAGAAACTATTAACTATAGAACGCACAAACCAGAGCGTGACGGACTTTTCTGCGAAAGAATCTTCGGACCAGTAAAAGATTTCGAATGTGCTTGTGGTAAGTATAAAAGAATTCGTTACAAAGGTATCATCTGTGACCGTTGTGGTGTTGAAGTTACTGAGAAAAAAGTACGTCGTGATAGAGTAGGACACATCAACCTTGTTGTGCCAATTGCTCACATCTGGTACTTCCGTTCTCTTCCAAACAAAATTGGTTATATCCTTGGTCTTCCATCTAAGAAATTAGATATGATCATTTACTACGAAAGATACGTAGTAATCCAAGCTGGTATTGCTAAAAATGCAGATGGAGAATCTTTACAAAGACTAGATTTCTTAACTGAAGAAGAATATTTAAATATTTTAGATACTCTTCCACAAGAAAACCAATATTTAGATGATTTAGATCCTAATAAATTTGTTGCCAAAATGGGAGCAGAGTGTATTATGGATTTATTAGCTCGTATTGACTTAGATGCTTTATCTTATGAATTGAGACACAGCGCTAACAACGAAACATCTAAACAACGTAAAACTGAAGCTTTAAAAAGATTACAAGTTGTTGAGTCTTTCCGTGAGTCTAACGAAAACCGCGAAAATCGTCCAGAATGGATGATTATGAAAGTGGTTCCAGTTATTCCACCAGAATTACGTCCGCTTGTGCCGCTTGATGGAGGTCGTTTCGCAACTTCAGATTTGAACGACTTATACCGTCGTGTAATCATCCGTAATAACCGTTTGAAAAGATTAATGGAGATTAAAGCTCCAGAAGTTATCTTAAGAAACGAGAAACGTATGTTACAAGAATCTGTAGATTCATTATTTGATAACACTCGTAAAGCTTCTGCTGTTAAAACAGAATCTAACAGACCATTAAAATCATTATCTGATTCCTTAAAAGGTAAGCAAGGACGTTTCCGTCAAAACTTACTTGGAAAACGTGTGGATTATTCTGCTCGTTCGGTAATTGTTGTTGGTCCTGAGTTGAAATTATTCGAATGCGGATTGCCAAAAGATATGGCTTCTGAGTTATACAAACCTTTCGTTATCCGTAAATTGATTGAAAGAGGTATTGTAAAAACAGTAAAATCTGCTAAGAAAATCATAGACAAAAAAGAGCCGGTAGTTTGGGATATCTTAGAAAACGTAATTAAAGGACACCCAGTATTACTGAACCGTGCCCCTACTTTGCACAGACTTGGTATTCAGGCTTTCCAGCCAAAATTAATTGAAGGAAAAGCGATCCAGTTACACCCATTAGTATGTACGGCTTTCAACGCCGATTTCGATGGTGACCAGATGGCGGTTCACTTACCATTAGGACCAGAGGCTATTTTGGAGGCACAATTATTAATGTTGGCTTCTCACAATATCTTGAACCCTGCAAATGGTGCTCCAATTACTGTACCTTCTCAGGACATGGTCTTGGGTCTATATTATATGACCAAAGAGCGTATTTCTACAGAAGATCACATTATTTTAGGTCAAGATTTGACTTTCTATTCTGCTGAAGAAGTAAACATTGCATTAAACGAAGGAAGATTAGAATTGAATGCTCGTGTGAAAATTAGAGCAAAAGATTTTAATGACGCTGGAGAATTAGTGTATAAAATCATTCAAACAACTGCAGGACGTGTATTATTTAACGAAGTAGTACCTGAAGCAGCTGGATATATCAATGACGTATTGACTAAGAAAAACCTTAGAGATATTATCGGACACATTTTAAGTGTGACTGATGTACCTACAACGGCTGCTTTCTTGGATAATATGAAAGATATGGGTTATAAATTCGCATTTAGAGGAGGTTTATCATTCTCTTTAGGTGATATTAGAATTCCAGAACAAAAAACTAAGTTAATTGCAGATGCTAGAGAGCAAGTTGAAGGTATCTCAACTAACTATAATATGGGTCTTATCACAAATAACGAGCGTTACAACCAAGTTATTGACGTATGGACTTCAGCAAATGCTCAGTTAACAGAATTAGCAATGAAAAATATTAGAGAAGACCAACAAGGTTTCAACTCTGTATATATGATGCTTGACTCTGGGGCGAGGGGTTCTAAGGAACAGATTCGTCAGTTAACTGGTATGCGTGGTTTGATGGCTAAGCCTAAAAAATCTACTGCTGGTGGTGGTGAGATTATTGAAAACCCGATTCTTTCTAACTTTAAGGAAGGTCTTTCGATCCTTGAGTACTTCATTTCTACTCACGGTGCTCGTAAAGGTCTTGCGGATACGGCTCTTAAAACTGCCGATGCTGGTTACTTGACAAGAAGGCTTCATGACGTTTCTCAAGATGTTATTGTTAACATCGAAGATTGTGGAACTTTAAGAGGTGTTGAAGTTGCTGCATTGAAGAAAAATGAAGAAATCGTTGAATCTTTAGGAGAGAGAATTTTAGGACGTGTTGCATTGCAAGACGTTATCAATCCTCTTACTAATGAAGTAATGGTTCAATCTGGTCAACAAATTACTGAAGCAATTATGAGAACTATCGAAGCTTCTCCAATTGAAAAAGTAGAGGTTAGATCTCCATTAACTTGTGAAGCTTTAAAAGGTATTTGTGCTAAATGTTACGGTAGAAACTTAGCTACTGGAAAAATGACACAAAGAGGTGAAGCTGTCGGAGTTATTGCAGCTCAGTCTATTGGAGAGCCAGGTACACAGTTGACACTTCGTACGTTCCACGTTGGAGGGGTTGCTGGAGGTATCTCTGAAGAGTCTAGTATTGTTACAAGATTCGCAGGTAGACTTGAAATTGAAGATTTAAAAACAGTTAAAGGAGAAGACGGAGAAGGAAATTCTGTTGATATCGTAGTTTCACGTTCAACTGAGTTAAAATTAGTTGACGAGAAAACTGGAATTGTTTTAAATACACATAACATTCCTTACGGATCTAGTATTTTTGTTAACGATGGAGATACTGTTGCTAAAGGAACTGTAATCTGTAAATGGGATCCATATAACGGTGTAATTGTTTCTGAGTTTACTGGTAAAATTGCTTACGAGGATTTAGAGCAAGGACAATCGTTCATGGTTGAGATCGATGAGCAGACTGGTTTCCAAGAAAAAGTAATTTCTGAAGCTAGAAACAAAAAATTAATCCCAACTTTATTAGTTTATGGTAAAGAAGGTGAATTGATTCGTTCTTACAACTTACCAGTAGGTGCACACTTAATGGTTGAAAACGGTGAGAAAATTAAAGCAGGTAAAGTATTAGTAAAAATCCCACGTCGTTCTTCTAAAGCGGGCGATATCACGGGAGGTTTACCAAGAATTACCGAGTTGCTTGAGGCTCGTAACCCTTCAAACCCAGCAGTTGTATCTGAAATTGATGGTGTTGTATCTTTTGGTAAAATTAAAAGAGGTAACCGTGAGATCGTTATCGAATCTAAATTTGGCGAGATTAAAAAGTATTTAGTTAAACTTTCTAGCCAAATCTTAGTACAAGAAAATGACTTCGTAAGAGCGGGAGTTCCATTGTCTGACGGTGCTATTACACCAGATGATATCTTGAGAATTCAAGGTCCAGCTGCTGTTCAACAGTACTTGGTAAATGAAATTCAAGAGGTTTACCGTTTACAAGGGGTAAAAATTAATGATAAGCACTTTGAGGTTGTAATTCGTCAAATGATGCGTAAAGTAAGAGTTGAAGATCCAGGAGATACTTTATTCTTAGAAGACCAATTAATTCACACTAAAGATTTTATTGTTCAAAACGATAAATTATATGGTATGAAAGTGGTTGAAGATGCTGGAGATTCTTCTGTATTGAAACCAGGTCAGATCATTACACCTCGTGAATTGCGTGACGAGAATTCATTATTGAAACGTACAGATAAAAATCTTGTTGTAGCAAGAGATGTAATTACTGCGACTGCAACGCCAGTTCTTCAAGGTATTACAAGAGCTTCGTTACAAACTAAATCATTCATTTCTGCGGCTTCATTCCAGGAGACAACGAAAGTACTTAACGAAGCTGCAGTGGCTGGTAAAGTAGATGATCTAGAAGGATTAAAAGAAAATGTAATTGTTGGACACAGAATTCCTGCGGGAACTGGTATGAGAGAATACGATAATACAATCGTAGGATCTAAAGACGATTACAACGAAATGATGGCAAATAAAGAAGAATACATTTATTAATTAGGAAACTATGAGTAATCCGAAACAACAACAAGAACAAATTAATATTGAGTTAGACGAAACTATTGCAGAAGGAATTTATTCTAATCTAGCGATAATCAATCACTCTTCATCAGAATTTGTTTTAGATTTTGTGAGCATTATGCCGGGTATTCCTAAAGCCAAGGTAAAGTCAAGAATTGTTTTGACACCGCAACATGCTAAAAGATTATTGCGAGCAATAGGTGAAAACATCCACAGATTTGAAGCAGCTCATGGCGAAATCAAAGAAACGGAACAAGCGCCAATTCCGCTTAATTTTGGTCCAACTGGACAAGCATAAACTTTAAAAGCCCCTTTTTCAAGGGGCTTTTTTTATGGCTATATTTTAAGAAAAATGTATTTAAACGGATTTAGCTTCACTTTCATCGGCTATTTTTTTCTTTACAAGGATATTAATATACCTTAGTAGCTGTTCCTAATAAGAAGTTTCCAGAATAAATATATGATTTAGTAAGGTTGAATTAATTCGAATAAAAAAAAGCGCTAATATTAAATTAGCGCTTTTTTTTATTTTCATATGATCTCTTAATCAAATTCTGATGTAAAATATAATTTTACGGTTGGATATTTACTTTGTGTCATTTGAATAGTAAAATCAGAATCTGCTAAGAAAACTAGTTGTCCGTACTTATCGTGAGCAAGGAATTTTTGTTTGATACGTTTAAATTCTTTGAATTCCTCATTTTTAGCATCATCTGGTTTTACCCAACAAGCTTTATGTACAGGGAAGTTTTCGTAAGTACATTTTGCGCCATATTCGTGCTCCAAACGATATTGAATAACTTCATATTGGAGGGCTCCAACCGTTCCAATTACTTTTCGATTATTCATTTCTAAAGTAAATAACTGAGCGACACCTTCATCCATTAATTGATCGACTCCTTTTTCTAATTGCTTAGCTTTCATTGGGTCGGCGTTGTTGATGTATCTAAAATGTTCAGGAGAGAAACTTGGAATTCCTTTAAAGCTCATTATTTCACCTTCTGTTAAAGTGTCTCCAATTTTGAAGTTTCCTGTATCGTGCAAACCAACAATATCACCAGGATAAGAAATATCAACGATTTCTTTTTTCTCAGCAAAGAATGCATTCGGAGAAGAAAATTTTAAATTTTTCTTTTGGCGAACGTGATAATAAGGTTTGTTTCTTTCGAAAGTTCCAGAAACAATTTTTATAAAAGCTAAACGGTCACGATGTTTCGGATCCATGTTAGCGTGAATTTTAAATACAAATCCAGACATTTTTTCTTCTGCTGGATCAACCAAACGAGTTTCAGAGTCTTTTGGTCTTGGAGAAGGAGCAATTGTAATGAAACAATCTAACAATTCGCGAACTCCAAAGTTATTCAAAGCAGAACCAAAAAACACAGGCTGAATTTTTCCGTCTAAATAATCTTGACGTTCAAATTTTGGATACACTTCATCGATTAATTCTAATTCTTCACGAAGTTTTTCTGCCGCTTTCTGACCTACAATTTTATCTAATTCTGGATTGTTTTGAACGTCAGAAAAAGCAATTGTTTCTTCAATATTTTTACGGCTGTCTCCGCTGAAAAGATTGATATTTTCTTCCCATAAATTATAAATTCCTTGGAAATCATAACCCATTCCAATCGGGAAACTTAGTGGTGTAACTTTCAAACCTAACTTTTGTTCAACTTCATCCATTAGATCAAAAGCATCTTTACCTTCACGATCTAATTTGTTGATGAAAACAATCATCGGAATATTACGCATTCTACAAACTGCAACTAATTTTTCAGTTTGTTCCTCAACCCCTTTTGCAACGTCAATAACAACAATTACGCTATCAACAGCAGTTAAAGTTCTAAATGTATCTTCAGCAAAATCCTTGTGTCCAGGAGTATCAAGAATGTTGATTTTTTTATCTTTATAATTAAAAGCAAGCACAGAAGTCGAAACCGAAATACCTCTTTGACGTTCGATTTCCATAAAATCACTCGTTGCTCCTTTTTTAATTTTATTGTTTTTTACAGCCCCAGCTTCCTGGATAGCCCCTCCAAACAACAATAATTTTTCTGTTAAAGTTGTTTTACCGGCATCGGGATGCGAGATAATTCCAAATGTTCTTCTGCGTTGTATTTCTTTTAAAAAGCTCATATTTCGTATAAATAGGTTGCAAAAGTACTATTAATTACGGCTTAATAAAAATATTCACTTCTTAAATTGGAAGACTTTCTTTTCTAAAAGAAAAAAAATAAGGCTGTTATAAAAACAGCCTTACAATAGTCATTTTAAAATTACTGATTAATTGACCAAATTGAATATCCTTTTGGAGGACATTGTATTTTTACCCATTTATCTGCTTGAGTAGTCGGATACCAAGTTGAATTTCCTGTGAAATCTTTAATTTGTGTATTTGCCCAATTGGTCTGAATCCATCTTTCTTGCCAAACATCAGAGTTGTTGATATAAACTACTAAACCTGGATTTCCGTTGTATCCATTTCTTCTTGCAACGTATTCGTCATTATCAGAATATAAAATAGAAGTTGTCCCAGTCGCTTTATTATTGTGAATCCAGATCAAATTGTTTAATTTATTTTTATCTAGCCATTCTTCGTAATCTCTATAGAAAATTGTTGGATAACCTTCGTGAGTTAATATATAGGAGTAAGCTAACATCTTGCTCCAAATTTCGTCAGTGTCATGATTAGTTACAAAAGTTACTGCTTTATATGGATTGCGTTTCCACATCATATCATCATTTAACAGGGCAAGATTATTTCCGTCAAAAGCATCATTCATTTTATAATAACATGCAAAATCAAATACAGAACTATTAGCAGCATTTGCCCAGTCATTTAACACATTTACATTCGAATCCCATAATTCTCCGACAGAAAATCCACCAACATTCGCATTCCACGCATTTACAACCCAAGCGCCAAAACCTTTTACATAGTCAAATCTCCAGCCATCAAATTTCATTGTATTTTTATAATATTTTCCAACTCCATCAGCACGAAGCCACAACCAATCTTTTACATAAGGATCTGCGTGGCATAAATCTGGAAACCCGCCAAATGAACCTTCATCATTATTGCCAAAACTATTTTTGTAGAAATTAGCATAAGTTCGCTTAAATTTTCCCGAAGCAATTCCATTAAAATTAGTCCAAGTATTTGTTCCCGTAAACGGATTTGCTTCTGATTGTCCACCGCTATTATGATTAATTACAATATCGGCATACACTTTAATATTTTGAGCATGAGCATTTGTAATCAAACTTACCAATTCGCTTTTTGATCCAAATCTGGTTTCAATAGTTCCATTCTGATTGTAATCTCCAAAATCAAAATAATCAGTTGGATCGTAACCCATTGAAAATGCTCCGTTTTGTGCTTTTGAAGCAGGTGGAAGCCAGATAGAACCAATTCCAGCATTTCCCCAAGCGGTTACTTTACTGCTAACAGTGTTCCACCAATTTCCTCCAGCGGGAACATCCCAATAAAATGCCTGCATCATCACACCGCCACCTGGATTATCAACATATTTTCCAGTTGAAGAAGAATTAGAAATTCCGGTGCTAAAAGGTTTTCCGTCGTGATGCGTAACATCAATAATTTTAAACTTCTGACTTTCAGCTTTTGAATCAGATTCGCTAATTTCATTTGTAGAACACGAATACAATAATCCCGTAAATGCCGCAATTAGGCATAACTTTAAAATAGGTTTTTTCATAATAGATTGTGGTTTAGTTAAATAGTTTGTTTTTTTTGTAATTGTTAATTTTAAAGCTTTAAAAAACAAAAATCATCATTTTTAAAAGCAAAAATTATCAATTACGCATCTAAAGTAGACTTTTTTTGATTTAATTATATTTTGTAAGAAAATATTATATCACGAAAACGTTGTAGTGTTGAGAACTTTTTTGTAGAAGTCTTATAACGAGGTTTTTATTGAGTTTTTAAATCAATTCTGATGAATGATTTACAGATTGTTTCTAATGGTGTTTAAAGACAGAAAAATAATTGATGGAAATAGAATTTAAATACTATCCTATAATTTTTTGTTAATAGTATATCGGATAGTTGTATTATGTAATTGAATTGTTATTTTTGTTCGTTATAAGTTAAGACAGAACTATACTAATTATTTATGTTTCAGGAAGTATTTCAGAAAATATAAATAACTTTGGCGAGTTATCTAAAGCAGGCTTTACATTCAAATAAAATTTAAAATAATGTTATTAAAAAAATTACAGCTAAAAACAATTGATTACAAGTTTGTTCTAACAGTTTGTTTTTTTCTTTTTTTTGCTCCAATTGTTGCAGCACAAGAAATAATTCCTGATGTTGTTGCTGAGAAACCTGCTGAAAAACCTTCGGGAGGAAAATTGAAAATAGATGGAATTATTGCTACGGTAGGAGATTATATCGTATTAGATTCTGATATTGATAAAGGATTTTTAGAAATTACCACACAAGGAGGATCTGTAAAAGATATTACAAGATGCCAAATGCTTGGGAAACTTCTTGAAGATAAATTATATGCACACCAAGCAATTCAGGATAGTATTATTGTGAGTGATGCCGAAGTAAGAGGTATGATGGAAGAGCGTCTTAATTATATGACACAGCAAGTTGGTGGAGACATTAACAAAGTTGTTGAGTACTATAAAAAAAGCTCTGTAGAAGAATTTAAAACCTATTTTGCAGATATCCTGAAAGAGCAAAAATTAGCATCAGAAATGAGAGACAAGATCGTTAAAGATGTTGAAATTACTCCAGAAGAGGTGCGTAATTTCTTTAAGAAAATTCCAAAAGATGAATTGCCAACTTTTGGTGCGGAAATGGAAGTAGCACAAATTGTTGTAGAACCAAAGGTTTCTAAGGAAGATAAGCAAAAAGTAATTGATAGATTAAACGCAATAAAACAAGAAGTATTAGACGGATCGAGTTTTGCTACGAAAGCTGTTTTATATTCTCAAGATCCTGGATCTTCTCCAAATGGAGGTTACTATAAAATGAATAGAAAAACCGCCTTTATAAAAGAATTTAAAGACGTTGCTTTCAGTTTGCAGGCAGGTGAAATTTCTGCTCCTTTTGAAACAATTTATGGATTTCATATTATTATGGTAGAGAAAATCAAAGGACAAGAAATTGAACTTCGCCATATTTTGATTTCGCCAACTGTTTCTGAAGCAGCCTTAAAAGAAGCTAAAGAAAGAATTACTAACATTAGAAATAAAATTGTTGGAAACGAATTATCATTTGCAGATGCTGCTAGAACAGAATCTGATGAAAAAGAAACAAGAGCAAATGGAGGAACTTTAATGAATCCTACAACTCAAGATACTCGTTTTGAATTGACAAAAATGGATCCAACTTTATACAGTCAAGTTTCTAATTTAAAAGGGAATGAGGTTTCTCAACCACTTTTAAATACTGACGATAAAGGTAAAAAAACTTATAAATTGATAACTGTTACAAACAGAATTGAAGATCATACTGCTGACTACGCTAAGGATTATACTAAAATTAAAGAATTAGCATTAAAAGAAAAGCAGATTAATGCAATCGCAAAATGGTTTGATACTAAAATTAAAGATACTTATATCAAAATTGTTGGAGAGTATAAAGAATGTGCTTTTGCAAACAACTGGTTAAAAAAATAATTTTTATTAAATAAATAAAAAGAGTTAGTTTTATGAATTCGTAAAGCTAACTCTTTTTAATTTAAAATATATTCATAAATGTCTGACGTAACAGCAATTCACAATTTAGTTCAAAAAAGAAATGAGCTAAAAAACGAAATAGCGAAAATAATTGTAGGGCAAGATGCCGTTGTAGATCAAATTTTACTTTGTATATTTTCTGGAGGACACGCACTTTTAATAGGAGTTCCAGGTTTGGCAAAAACCTTAATGATAAACACTCTATCTCAAGCATTAGGTTTAGATTTTAAAAGAATCCAGTTTACTCCAGATTTGATGCCTTCTGATATTTTAGGAAGCGAAATTTTAGATGAAAATAGAAATTTCAAATTTATTAAAGGCCCAATTTTTTCTAATATTATTTTGGCTGACGAGATAAACAGAACACCGCCTAAAACACAAGCGGCTTTATTAGAAGCTATGCAAGAAAGATCGGTGACTATTGCAGGGCAGCATCATAAATTAGATTTGCCTTATTTTGTTTTGGCAACACAAAATCCAATTGAGCAAGAAGGTACTTATCCTTTGCCAGAAGCACAGCTGGATCGTTTTATGTTTGCGATTAAATTAGAATATCCAACTTTTGAAGAAGAAGTGCAAGTTGTTAAAAGAACTACTTCGGATGTTAAAACGATAATTAATCCGTTGTTTAATGCGCAGGAAATTATCGATTTTCAACATTTAATTCGCAGAATTCCTGTTGCAGATAATGTTATAGAATATGCTGTGACATTAGTTAGTAAAACGAGACCAGATAATTCATTATCAAATGATTTTGTAAAAAACTATTTAGATTGGGGAGCAGGACCAAGAGCTTCTCAGAATTTGATTTTAGCTGCTAAAGCGCATGCCGCATTTAATGGAAAGTTTTCTCCTGATATTGAAGATGTTCAGGCAGTTGCAGCTGGAATTTTGAGGCATAGAATTATTAAAAACTATAAAGCAGATGCGGAAGGAATAACTGAAGAAGTTATCATTAAAAAACTGCTCTAAAAAAATAAAATGTATTGATGAAAATCCTGATAATTATTGTCAGGATTTTTGTTTTTTAGGAAATGGGAAAATCATCTCATAACGACGTTTTAAATCTCAACTATAACGTTATAATTGCTTATTTAGAAAGGTTCTTAGTGAAAATAGAGGTAAAATCTCACTTACAATATAACATTGAATTTCGACTTTGTTAAAGAAAAGATTTTTAAATGTTAATAATTCATTATTTTAATATAAAACTGAATTTTTGGCAAAAACAAGCAGTGAAAATCGTTTTTTAGCAATAATAATTTTTGAAAAGCGGACTTCTATTATATTTTTTTTAATTATCGGGTTTAATGCTTAAATTTGCCTCAAAAAAATAAATCCGCTTTTATTATGAATATTTATCAGGATTACATTCAAGAAATTGAAGAAAGAAAAAATCAAGGGTTACACCCTAAACCAATTGATGGAGCTGAATTATTAAGTGAAATCATTGCTCAAATTAAAGATGCAGATAACGCACATCGCGAAGACTCTCTTAAGTTTTTTATTTACAATACATTACCTGGTACAACAAGTGCTGCAGGTGAAAAAGCTAAATTTTTAAAAGAAATTATTCTTGGTCAATCAGTAGTAAAAGAAATTACTCCAGCTTTTGCTTTTGAGTTACTTTCTCACATGAAAGGTGGACCATCTATCGAAGTATTACTTGATTTAGCTTTAGGCTATGATGCAGCTATCGCAAAAGAAGCGGCTAAAGTATTAAAAACACAAGTTTTCCTTTACGAAGCAGATACAGATCGTTTGGTACAGGCGTTCAAAAATGATAATGCAATTGCAAAAGAAATCCTTGAAAGCTATGCCCAAGCTGAGTTTTTTACAAAACTTCCAGCTGTAGCTGACGAAATTAAGGTAGTTACTTTTATTGCAGGTGAAGGTGATATCTCTACAGATTTACTTTCTCCAGGTAATCAAGCGCACTCTCGTTCAGATCGTGAACTTCATGGTCAGTGCATGATTACTCCTCAAGCACAACAAGAAATTAAAGCATTACAAGCACAACACCCAGATAAAAGTGTGATGCTGATCGCTGAAAAAGGAACAATGGGAGTTGGTTCTTCTAGAATGTCAGGTGTAAACAACGTGGCACTTTGGACAGGAAAACAAGCAAGCCCATATATTCCATTCGTTAATATCGCTCCAATTGTTGGAGGAACAAACGGAATTTCTCCAATTTTCTTAACAACTGTTGACGTTACAGGTGGTATTGGTTTAGATCTTAAAAACTGGGTAAAGAAAGTTGATTCAGAAGGTAACGTTATTCGTAATGAAAATGACGAACCAATTTTAGAGCAAACATATTCTGTTGCTACAGGAACGGTTCTTACAATAAATATTAAAGAGAAAAAACTTTACAATGGAGATCAGGAATTGATTGATATTTCTAAAGCGTTTACTCCTCAAAAAATGGAATTTATCAAAGCGGGTGGTTCTTACGCTATCGTATTTGGTAAAAAACTTCAAACATTAGCGGCAAAAGTTTTAAATGTTGAAGCTCCGCTTGTATATGCTCCATCAAAAGAAGTTTCTCATGAAGGACAAGGTCTTACTGCAGTAGAAAAAATCTTCAACAAAAATGCAGTTGGTATTGCTCCAGGTAAAGTATTGCATGCTGGTTCTGATGTTCGTGTAGAAGTAAACATTGTAGGTTCTCAAGATACTACAGGTCTTATGACTGCACAGGAATTAGAATCTATGGCAGCTACGGTAATTTCACCAATCGTAGATGGTGCTTACCAATCTGGTTGTCACACTGCTTCAGTTTGGGATAAAAAGGCACAAGCAAACATTCCAAAATTGATGAAATTTATGAACGATTTCGGATTAATCACAGCGCGTGACCCGAAAGGTGTTTATCATTCAATGACCGACGTAATCCACAAAGTACTTAATGATATTACTATCGATGAGTGGGCTATCATTATTGGTGGTGACTCTCATACGAGAATGTCTAAAGGTGTTGCTTTTGGTGCTGACTCAGGAACTGTTGCTCTTGCATTGGCTACTGGAGAGGCTTCAATGCCAATTCCAGAATCTGTAAAAGTAACTTTCAAAGGAGATATGAAAGGTTATATGGATTTCCGTGATGTGGTTCATGCTACTCAAGCGCAAATGCTTCACCAATTTGGAGGAGAAAATGTTTTCCAAGGAAGAATTATCGAGGTTCATATCGGAACTCTTACAGCTGACCAAGCATTTACATTTACAGATTGGACTGCAGAGATGAAAGCGAAAGCTTCTATTTGTATTTCTGAAGATGATACTTTAATCGAATCGTTGGAAATTGCAAAAGGCAGAATCCAAATTATGATCGATAAAGGAATGGATAACGATAAACACGTTCTTCAAGGATTAATCAACAAAGCTGATAAGAGAATTACTGAAATTAAATCTTCAGAAAAACCAGCTTTAACTCCAGATGCAAATGCTAAATATTATGCTGAAGTTGTAGTTGATTTGGATCAGATTGCTGAGCCAATGATCGCCGATCCAGACGTAAATAATGTTGACGTTTCTAAACGATATACTCACGATACAATCAGACCTTTATCTTTCTACGGAGGAGATAAAAAAGTAGATCTTGGATTTATCGGATCTTGTATGGTTCACAAAGGAGATATGAAAATCCTTGCTCAAATGTTGAAAAATGTTGAAGCACAAACAGGTAAAGTTGAATTTAAAGCTCCGCTAGTTGTGGCTCCACCTACATATAATATTGTAGATGAATTGAAAGCAGAAGGTGACTGGGAAGTTTTACAAAAATACTCAGGTTTCGAATTTGATGATAACGCTCCGAAAGGTGCTGCTCGTACTGAATACGAAAATATGTTATATTTAGAGCGTCCAGGATGTAACCTTTGTATGGGTAACCAAGAAAAAGCAGCTAAAGGAGATACAGTAATGGCAACATCTACTCGTCTTTTCCAAGGAAGAGTTGTAGAAGATACTGAAGGTAAAAAAGGAGAGTCATTACTTTCTTCTACACCAGTTGTAGTTTTATCTACAATTTTAGGTAGAACTCCAACATTAGCTGAATATACAACTGCGGTTGAAGGTATTAACTTAACTAAGTTTGCGCCTTCTAATAAGTCGTTAGTAATGTAATCTTACGATTATTAATATTTCAAAGCCCGAGCGATAAACTCGGGCTTTTTCTTTTATAGCTGTTCATTTTTTTGTAACTTGTCATGTTAGAAAATAAAAAAAAACAAAACAATAAAACTTATGGCTTTTGATATTGAAATGATAAAAAAAGTGTATGAGAACATGCCGGCTCGTGTTGACAAAGCGCGCGAAATTGTTGGTCGTCCACTTACTTTAACGGAAAAAATTTTATACAATCACCTTTGGGATGGAAATCCAACTAAGGCGTTTGGAAGAGGAGTTGATTATGTTGACTTCGCGCCAGATCGTGTTGCCTGTCAAGATGCAACAGCACAAATGGCATTATTGCAGTTTATGCACGCAGGAAAATCTAAAGTGGCGGTACCAACAACGGTCCATTGCGATCACTTGATTCAAGCAAAGGTAGACGCAGTAACAGATTTGGCCAGAGCAAAAACACAAAGTAATGAAGTTTTCGACTTCCTATCTTCAGTTTCAAATAAATACGGAATTGGTTTTTGGAAACCAGGTGCAGGAATTATTCACCAAGTTGTACTTGAAAATTATGCATTTCCAGGCGGAATGATGATTGGTACCGATTCTCATACTGTAAATGCAGGTGGTTTAGGTATGGTAGCAATCGGAGTAGGTGGAGCAGATGCTGTAGACGTAATGTCTGGTATGGCGTGGGAACTTAAATTTCCAAAATTAATTGGAGTTAAGTTGACAGGTAAATTATCAGGATGGACAGCTCCTAAAGATGTTATTCTTAAAGTTGCTGGTATTCTTACTGTAAAAGGTGGTACTGGTGCCATTGTAGAATATTTTGGAGAAGGCGCAACATCAATGTCTTGTACTGGTAAAGGAACTATCTGTAATATGGGTGCTGAAATTGGGGCTACAACTTCAACTTTTGGGTATGATGCTTCAATGGGACGTTATCTTCGTTCTACAAATCGTTCTGATGTTGCTGATGCAGCTGATAAAATTGCACCATATTTAACAGGAGATCCAGAAGTATATGCAAATCCAGAGCAATATTTTGATCAAGTAATTGAAATTAACTTGTCTGAATTAGAACCACATTTAAATGGGCCTTTTACTCCAGATTTAGCTACGCCGATTTCTAAAATGAAAGAAGAAGCTATTAAAAACAATTGGCCATTACAAATTCAAGTTGGTTTAATAGGATCTTGTACGAACTCTTCTTACGAAGATATTTCGCGTGCAGCTTCTTTGGCAAGACAAGTTGCTGATAAAAACTTAAAAACAAAAGCAGAGTTCACTATTACTCCAGGTTCTGAAGTAGTTCGTTCAACTATCGAAAGAGATGGATTTATTGATACGTTTCATAAAATTGGAGCAACTGTTTTTGCAAATGCCTGCGGACCATGTATTGGAATGTGGGATAGAGAAGGAGCAGAAAAAGAAGAAAGAAATACTATTGTTCACTCTTTCAACCGTAATTTCTCAAAGCGTGCAGATGGTAATCCTAATACGCTAGCTTTTGTTGGTTCTCCAGAATTAGTAACAGCAATGGCAATTGCAGGAGATTTAGGTTTTAATCCATTGACTGATAAATTGATAAACGAAGAAGGGGAAGAAGTAATGCTTGATGCTCCGACAGGAGATGAACTTCCTTCAAAAGGTTTCTATGCTGAAGATCCAGGATTTCAAGCTCCTGCTGAAGATGGTTCAGGTGTTGCAGTTGTCGTAAATCCAACATCTGAGCGTTTGCAGTTGTTAGCTCCGTTTGATGCTTGGGACGGTAAAAATATTACAGATGCTAAATTATTAATTAAAGCATTTGGAAAATGTACAACCGACCATATTTCTATGGCTGGACCTTGGTTACGTTTTCGAGGACATTTAGATAATATTTCTAATAATATGTTGATTGGTGCTGTAAATGCTTACAATCAAAAAACTAATTCGGTTAAAAACCAATTAACAGGAACATACGATGCAGTTCCAGCAGTTGCACGTGCCTATAAAGCAGCTGGAGTTCCGTCTATTGTCGTTGGAGATCATAATTATGGCGAAGGTTCTTCTCGTGAGCACGCTGCAATGGAGCCACGTTTCTTAGGTGTAAAAGCGGTATTGGTAAAATCTTTTGCTCGTATTCATGAAACAAATCTTAAAAAACAAGGACTTTTAGGTTTAACGTTTGCTAATGAAGCAGACTATGATAAAATTCAAGAAGATGATACAATTAACTTCTTAGATTTAACTGAGTTTGCTCCAGGTAAACCATTGACTTTAGAATTTGTTCATGCAGATGGAACAAAAGATATAATTTTAGCAAATCATACTTATAATGAAGGTCAAATTGGCTGGTTTGTTGCAGGTTCGGCATTGAACTTAATTGCTGCTGGAAAAGCTTAATTAAGATGTTATAATTTCAAGTAAAAATGCTCTGTGAAAACAGAGCATTTTTTTTTAATAGTTCTTGTCTTTTTTTTATTAAAGAACTAAGCTAAAGTTTGATCAATTTTAGGATAAAAGAAAATTATCCATCTGATTTAGTTGTATCAGTAGTTTGCGATAAAATTTTTGTTCTTGTAGCTCTGGTGTTTCCAAATTCTTCAACATTAATGCTGAATACTTTTGACGAAGACATTTTAGAGAAGTTTTTGTCAGAAAGCCCACCTATAATATATAATTTGTTATTATTGTAAAGCAAAGCGGCATATTTCACCTCAATATTGATTTCGTATTCTTTTAATTGTTTAGTCTGTATGTTGTAGGTACATATTTTTTGATTCTCAAAAAAGTAAATAATATCATTATGATAAGTAAGTGCAGGCCTTTCTAATCCTGAAAACAATTCGCCTTCAGTTTGCCATTTTTCTGTTATCAAATCGAATGTTTCAATTTTGGAAACCAGATTTCCATCGTTCCCACCCAAAAGATAAATTTTATCGCCAGCTAAAATTCCTGTTGTTTCTTTTGCTGTTGGCATTTGGGCAAGTTCATACCAATATCCTGAAGTGATATTGTACATATGAACTTTATTAGTGAACGTCTTTTTGCCACTTTCAGATTTCTTAATAGAACCACCCATAACTATAATGTTATCTTTGTAAATAACAGAGGCAAAATCTGAAGCTTGATGTGGATTTGTTTTGTCAATTGTTATAGTATTGGTGTTTGTGTCGAATACTTCGATTTGATCTTGTAGATATTCAAATTTGCCGTTTACAGAAATTCTTTTTCCTCCTATAATATAAATCTTGTCATTATAAGGAAAAATACTGTGATTGGCTCTCTTCTTAAATTTTACAGTAGAAGTTTCCCAGCTGTCATTTTTAATATCATAAATAGCTAAGTTGTCTTTAAACATAAAATAATCTGGATTGCGGCTAAGTTCCTTTTGAACATCTAGTGCAGTTGCATCAGGTCTTTCGTCTCGAAGTTTCATGAATGAGTTGGTCTCTCGAGATTCATTCCCTCCAGTAACATAAATTTTTCCATCTTTTACAAAAGAGCCAAAAGAAAATACAGGATCTTTTAATGGTTTTAAAACATTAAATTCAAGTTTTGCTTTTAATTTTATATTGTTATTAATTGCGACTTCAGACAAATTTTGAATATTTTCTTTCAAATAAATTTTAAAGTTTTGATTTTCTAAATCGGTAACGGCTATTTTGATAGACTTAAATCCGATATAAGAAAATTCTAACACTTCACTTTCTTTAAATTTTGAAAGTATGCTTATTGAAAAAAGACCATTTTTATTGGTAATCGTTCCGCTTTTACTTGATATTGCATAAATATTTACATTTTCGAGAGGTTCACCATTTTCAGAAAATACAGTTCCTTTCAGATCTTGTGCCAATAAAATTACCGGAAGCAGAAGAAGAAAATAAAGTAGTTTTTTCACAATTTTTTTGAAAGTTAAGTTAATATTAAATTCTAAATTATGGTATTAGTATAAAAATCTGCATTTCAAAAAGTTGGCTCAACATTTATGCCAAGGCTGTTAATTTAGATGAAATTAATTGTTAAAAATTATGGATTTTAAGGTTTTAAGAGTTAAATTCGCCTTTGAGGTAATATATTTGTAACTTTTGAGTTTAATTCTGTAATGAAACTTAAAAAAATAAGAGGTACTAACTTAAATAGTAGATATGGTTTTTAGATTAATAATAATTTTGATTTTTTTCAGTGGAGGAGCATTTGCGCAAGATAATTTTGTTAAACACAAAATTTCACAAGGAGAAAATCTTTCTGTTATTGCTAAAAAATATGGAGTAAAAGTAAAAGATATTGCAGATGCAAATCCAGACGCTCCTAAGATTCTAAAATTAAATTCGGTACTTTTAATTCCAAATAAAAATAAGAATATTGCCAAATCTAAACCAAAATTAGAGGCTAAATCGGAACCAAAATCCGAAGTAATTGCAAATAACAATCCAGGATCGCACGAAGTTTTGTCTAAAGAAACGCTTTGGGGAATCTCAAAAAAATACAATGTAACGGTTGATGAATTAAAGAAAGCCAATCCGCTTCTGGAAACGGAAGGCTTGAAAATCGGGCAGAAAATTGTAATTCCTTCCGCTAATTCATTACCAAATGACAAACCTGTTATTCAGGAAATTGCTTCGAAAGAAGTTGAACTTTATAGAGAAGTCAAAGCGAAAGAAACTAAATACGGTATTTCAAAAGAATACGGAATTACGGTTGCAGAATTGGAACGTCAGAATCCATCAATAAAAGGGAAAGTTCCTGTTGGCTATCTTTTGAAAATTCGGGTTCCAAAAGAAAAAGCAGATGCGATTGAAGCGTCTAAAGCAGTTCAGGAATCACAAAATGCTACAATTACTTCGCCTGTGCAAATCGCAGAAACGGCCGAAATAAAAAAAGACTCTACATTTGTCAAATTAGCGACAGGAAGTCATTCTGAATTAATAGACCAGCTTATTGCGAATGCGACAGAGAATATCGGAATTCGATATCGTTCTGGCGGAACAACAAAAGCAGGTTTCGATTGCTCAGGTTTAATGATCTGTACTTTTAATAATTTTGATATTAAACTTCCAAGAAGTTCAATAGAACAATCTCGCATCGGAACAAAAGTAAACACAGACGAAGCGCAAAAAGGCGATTTGATTTTTTTTAGAACCAACGGAAGACGACATATTAATCATGTCGGAATGATTGTAGAAGTTGCTGAAGGTGAAATCAAATTTGTTCATTCTTCTACTCACGGTGGCGTAATGATTTCTTCTACAAAAGAGCCTTACTACACAAGAGCTTTTTCTCAAGTAAATAGAGTTTTAGAATAAAATTATCTTAGAGAAAAGTATTTTTTAATGTCTCTAGGCAAAAAGGTTTGCTCCAAAAATCAGTTACATATTTGTTTTCTTTTGCTTTTCTAATTTCATCTGTATCCAAAGTTGAAGAAAGAACAAAAATTTCTACTTTGTTATTTATTTTTTCGGCAAGCCTAGCAAATTCCTCCAAAAATTCAAATCCATTCATTACAGGCATTTGAATATCTAAAAAAATAACTAACGAGTTTTGAATTGGATTTTTTGTAAGCCAATCAATGGCTTCTTTTCCATTATTTGCAATGAATAAAGGAGTTATATTTAATCCTTTTTTGAGTAGTTTTTTAGTAACAAATTGGTCAATTAAATTATCTTCTACTAGTAAAAAATCAGGTTTAGATGGCATGTGAATGTGGTATTGTTACTATAAATTTACTTCCAACGTTGCTTTCTGAAAACACGGAAATTTCGCCCTTTATGTTTTCAACGGCTTCTTTTACAATATAAAGTCCCAATCCAGAGCCTTTGTTTTTGTTCGTTCCGAAGTACATTTCAAATATATTTTCTTTGTCTTTATCATTAATTCCGATTCCGTTATCTGTAACTTCAATTTTGTTTAAACCATCACTAAAATAGGTTTTGATAGAAATAAACATTTCTTGTTTGCTAGCATCAGAATATTTTATAGCGTTGGAAATTAAATTGTTAATGATAATTTTTAAACGAAGTCCATCACTTTCAATTTCGTCAACTAAATGTTCTTGGGTAAATTTTATTCTGTTGGCATTTTCAATGTGCATCAGTTGAAGAATAGCCTCATTAAATAACTCTTTGAGACTTACAGGTTCCATAATTACCTCTTTTCTTTTATTTTTAGAATAATCTATAATGTCGCTAATGAATTGATCTTGTCTTGCCAAACTGTGGTGCATCATCTGGAGATAAGTTCGAATTTGAGTCACATCATCTTCTAAAGATGTAATTTCGATAAGTCCTTTCAAAGAAGTTATGGGAGATCTCAAATCGTGAGAAGCACTATAAACAAATCGGTCTAATTCGCGATTTACGATAATTAAGTTTTCATTTTTTGCCTCGGTTTCTTTTTTAGAAATAAGTAATCTTTTAACCATAATAGAATAATACAAGCAAACGCTGCAGATTATAACTAGAATAAAAAACACATTTGTAAAAATCAGCAGGTCTTTTATTTTTCTAGTTCCTTCACCCAATAGATTAGAGAAGTTTCTTTCATTGATCGTTAAACTATCACTAATAGAACTAATTTCTTTTAAATATTGTCTTTGATCTTTTAAAGTTAAAAGATTACGGTTGATTTTAGCATTTACCTCTTGTCCAATTACAAATAGTTTGAAAATTAGTTTGTCGCCTTTTCCCCATTCATCAATTGCTTTGGCTAAAAAAGAAACCTCTTTGAAATTGTCAAAAAGCCAAATAATATCATCTAAATCCTCTTCGTGATTTCGTCCTATAAGCAGACCTTTTCTTGCGATATCATTATCTCCAGCTTTTAAAAGTGTAATTCGAGCAATACCATCGCCTTGAGGAACTTTCAATTCTTCACAATACAATTTCCATTGATTAGGGTTTTTGGTATATAAATAAGTGATGAGGTGTCTAGATGCTTCTTTCTGGCTTTTTGAATAATGAGACTCTCCGTTTACATAAGCTCTGTTTGCAGATAATATTTTAATGGTAAAAAAGTTGATGCAAATCAGTAAAGCGCAGGAAATAAAAATGATTAAAATAAGAATAAAAACATTTGGAAAACGGAAGTTTTTTAAAGCTTGCAACTTAGACATAAGCTTATAATTAGTAGGTTAATAGTAAAGTGTCTTTTTGCGTATTTGAGTAAAATGAAACAAACTTTTGGGGAAAGATTGTTTTAATTTTTACTTAAACACTTGTTAATGAAAAATATTATTTTAAAATAGATTTAGATTGGCTTTTCCAAATGTAGTAAAAATTATCTTATTTATTTTTCAAAAAAATAGCTAATTTTTTAAAATTTTATTTTGATTTTCTCTAATTGTTTGAAGTTTGTTTTACGATAAGTTTTAATAACGACGATTGTTTTAGTTCCTTTTTAAGGATTTCAAAAAGAATAAATGTATAGACTTATAAATTGAAATATTGAACTTTTGTTTAAGTTAAATGGAATTTTGCTCTAAAATCTCGCGTAAAGAATTAATCGTCTAAAAGCATAAATAGACGGTACAACAGGGAAATATTTGTTTATTCTATTCTTAAATTCAGCAGATAAATTTTCGAATTGTTTCTCATTTAGGCGCTCTTCATAAACAGTAAGTGCAGAACCAGAAATGAAATTAAAAAAGTCGTTTTTAGAAGTCGAAATCTGTGGATAAACTTTTTCGTAGATAACGAGATCTTTTCCTCCATTTTCAAAAAATATTTTAGCGTATTCGTCTAAACTTAAAACAGGAGAAGGTCGTGTCCAATTATTTAAATATGAAGCAAAAGGTTCTTCCTGAACTAAATTTAAAAGTATTCTGTTTAGAATATTCTCATTTTGCTGCGGCATTTGTACAGCCAATTGTCCTCCAGGATTTAGACGAGAAATAATTTTTGGAAAAAGTTCACCATGATTATCAATCCATTGTAAAGCAGCATTCGAAAAAATGATATCCCATTTTGTTTCCTCTTTTAATTGGTCTGGAATAGATAATTCTTTAAAAGTTAAATTTTCAGCTGTTGGAGCTTTTGCTAGCATTTCAGCTGAATTGTCTATTCCTAGAACGGTTGAATTAGGAAATTTCTCAGACAGTTTTTTTGTGAGTTCACCTGTTCCGCATCCTAAATCGATAACTTTTAGATTTGGTTTTACAGTAATATGACTTATTAAATCATCAAAAGGTCTAGAACGTTCTGTTTTAAATTCATCATATTTTTTTGGATCCCAAGTCATAATCTATGTTTTTATTTAAAGATAAGAAAAGATCATTTGAGATTATGTTAAGTTTTGGAAAAGTCTTTAAGTTTTATGTCATGAATGGTAATGCCTTAAATATGTTTGTACCGTTCGCGTAAGGGATAGAGGCGGTATCCTTTTATGAAGAGAAACGGAATAAAAGATATAGCCGATAGCCCGACCCGAAGGGATACGCCCATAATATTGCGAATTCAGAATTAAAAAAATAAAATTTAAGAAAAAAGTATATCTTTAACCAACCCAAAACCAATAAAAATGCAAGAAAACGATCAAGAACATTTTAAAAGAGAACTCGGATTATTAGACGGAACCATGCTTGTAGTTGGTTCTATGATAGGATCTGGAATATTTATTGTAAGTGCCGATATCGCAAGACGAGTCGGATCTGCAGGATGGCTAACCTTAATTTGGCTGATTTCAGGATTGATTACAGTTATTGCCGCTGTAAGTTACGGCGAATTGAGTTCTATGTTTCCAAAAGCCGGAGGACAATATGTTTACCTTAAAGAGGCATATAATAAATTAATTGCGTTTCTGTACGGATGGAGTTTTTTTGCTGTAATACAAACCGGAACAATTGCAGCAGTTGGAGTTGCATTTTCAAAATTTGCGGCTTATTTGTACGAGCCTTTTAGCGATGAAAATATTCTTTACGAAATTGGCTTTTTTAAACTCAACGCCGCGCAAGTAGTTTCTATTATTACCATAATTTTATTGTCTTATATAAATAGTCGTGGAGTAAAAAACGGAAAGATTCTGCAAACCGTTCTTACAATCATCAAAATATTATCATTACTAGGATTAATTGTATTCGGATTAACATTGGCAGCAAAAGCTTCTGTTTGGAATGCCAATTGGACCGATGCTTGGAATACTCGTGTTTTTGATATAGAAAGTGGTGAATGGATGCCAATTGGAGGAACAGCTTTGATTACAGGAATTTCGGCAGCAATGGTTGGATCATTATTTTCTAGTGATGCTTGGAATGGTGTTACTTTTATTGCTGGAGAAATTAAAAATCCGCAGAGAAATGTAGGTTTAAGTTTGTTTCTCGGAACTTTCATCGTAACCATCATTTATGTATTAACAAATATTATGTATTTGGCAGTAATTCCGTTAGATGAAATTGCTACAGCAAAATCTGATCGTGTTGCAGTTGTGGCGTCACAATATATTTTTGGAAATATCGGAACGCTTATTATCGCTATTATGATTATGATTTCGACTTTTGCCTGCAACAACGGATTAATTATGGCTGGTGCAAGAGTTTATTATACAATGGCAAAAGACGGTTTGTTTTTTAAAAAAGCTGCTGTTTTAAATAAATCAAGTGTGCCTGCATGGGCGCTTTGGGCACAATGTATTTGGGCGTCGGCTTTGTGTCTTACAGGAAAATATGGAGATTTGCTAGATTTTGTAATTATTATCGTTTTAATTTTCTATATCCTTACCATTTACGGAATCTTCATTTTACGTAAAAAAATGCCAGATGCAGAAAGACCTTATAAAGCTTTTGGATATCCATTTTTACCAATGTTTTATATTGTTGTTGCAAGCGCGATTTGTATTTCTTTGTTGATAACAAAATTCTCAACTTGCGGTTGGGGCGTATTGATTATGCTGACAGGAATTCCAGTGTATTATTTAACGAAACCGAAAGAAAATTAAATTTTCAAATCCGAAACTGATTTATAAAAAAGCGTCTTGTAACTATCAAGATGCTTTTTTTATTATTTAGAATGAGGTTTAAAAATTATTATCAGATAAATCATTTTTAATTCTTTCTTCAGTAGGTCTTAAGAAAATGAGATAGACAATAATAAGAATGCCAAATAAAATATAATCTAGTTTTAGAAACAGAAGTATAAAAGCGGCACCTTCTAAAATAGCCCATCGCAGTATAGAAGCGGCTTGATAAAAAGGTAATTTCTCTTCGAGTTTTAGCTTCGGATCAATTTGCTTGATTTGCGATCGGAATAGAAAAGTACTTATTATATATGCCAAAATAGGTATTAACGTATAAATAATAGAGAGCGTGCTAATTGCAGGAATTTGTAATTTTTCTATAGAAATTTCGCCAACAAAAAAATAGGCAGCAATAGTTCCTGCACAAATGGCAAAATGGATAATTTGTAATGATTTGATTTTTTCATTCATGATGAGGTTAAGGTTTGAGGTTGAATTATGCAAGTTAGGACTAATTCCTTTAAAATGAATGATTTCTCCGTAGAGATTGATAATTAAGAAATTAGAATGCATAAAAAAAGGCACTGCAATTAAGCAATGCCTTTTGATGTAAGAATCATAAGAGCGCTTCGCGTATTCATTAAGCAACAGCTGGCTCAGTAGATGATTTTATAGTTGAATTAATAATAGACAAAGTCAAAGGATCTTTTTCTCCAGAGAAGAAAGATTCTAAAATTTCCTGAAATATCGGATTTGCATTTTCTACCAAAGAAAATAAAGTCATGCAAGAACGTAATTTTCTAGCATCTAAATCTCCAAAAATTCCATCAGCAGATTTTCTTTTGAAAGTCAATAAAAGCTCCGAAATTTCAATTAAATGTTTTCCAAGAATTGGATGTTCTAAATAATCTGAAGCTTCTTTTAAATCATTAATGGCATAAAGATTAGCTGTATCGCTTTTGCCCAAACCTTTTATTTGCGGAAAAATGAACCACATCCAATGCGTTTCTTTTTTCCCTTTACTGATTTCAGAAAAAGCGGTAAGATAAAGTTTGTTTTGCGCATCTAAGAAGCGCGCTAAATCATTGTTTGAATAAGCCATTACGGTATTATATTTTTTTAAAAGGTTGCAAAAATAGTAAAAAAGGAGGGTTTAGCCTAATAAAACGTTCATACAATCAGTATTTTAACTTTTTTCGACAGAATTTTCCTCTTCGGTATTGAGCTAATAAATCAGCTAGTTTTTAGTTCCTAATGACTTACGTATTACGTTGCGTTTGCCTAAAAGTTAAATTTATTCTGGGTAAAACTTTACGTGCCGTTTTCGGAACATGATGTTGCCAAAAACTATTGGTAGTTCCTGCCATTAGTAAGAAAGAGCCATGATGAAGTGGTATTTCGACTGGTGGAATATCTTTTCTAAACTTATGACGAAGTTTAAACATTCGCGTTTCTCCAAAAGTGACCGATGCAATAATCGGATCTTTACCAGAATTATCTTCCCGATCGCTGTGCCAGCCAACACCATCTTTTCCGTTTCTATATAAATTTAACAGAAGGCTATTAAAATCAAGCTGAGTTTCTTTTTCAACACGACTTCTTATTTTTAATAATTCATACGTCCAATCAGGTCCGTTTGGATCTGCGCCAGGATTATCTTTGTCTTCATACCATGATATCATGCGGGGAACAGTATAAGTTTTATCATAAACTTCCATTTCATATTCTCTCCATTTAGTCTTACGCAGTATTCTTTCATAAAAAGAATCCGATTCTTCTTTGCTGAAAAAATTATCAATCAGAATTAATTCACAGTCTGGAAGATCAAATATTTTTTTGCCTGCGTGTCCAGTTGTAAATAATTCGGTGTCGCTAAATAGTGTCATAATTTTGATTTTTACAGCTCTATTTTCTCTAACTTGATTTTAGATTAGAAATGATTTTTGAAAAATACTTTTCTAGGATGTTTTTCTGCATAAGAAAAAATCAATTGTTCAATATATTGATTGCTTTTATAAGGCGTAACATAATTTTTTACGTCTGAAGGTTCGTGAATCGAAATATCAGAAGGTAGATATCCCATGCCATAAAAATGCCCATTTTCTATCCAGACACAGCTGCGTTCTTCTTTTGATTTTCCCTTGTCGATAATGGCAAAAGTTGGTCTGTTGTTTAACAGATAATCAATCGCATTATCAATTTGTGCGTTATGCATTATAACATCTGGAAGACTTTGTACATTATTATTCTGATAAAATTCGCCTTCTTCAGATTTTGAATATTTACAGAAACGATGATCAATTTCAAAGCGTTCAGCCAGACTTCGAAGTAAATTAATACCTTCGTACAAACTGCTGAATTCATGAATACAAACTTGAAATTTACTCACTTTTCCGATGGCGAGATATTTATAACCATTTCGAGCTTCATATTGATAAATACCGAATTTGGCTTCAAAACGTTTTAAAGCCCTGTTGTAAGTTGGCCAAAGTTTTTTGATTTCGGTGCATTCTAGCAAAAGTGCCATTAGTTCGGTTGCACAGACTTCAAAAGAAATTCCGTGAATATCCCGCAAAAAATGTTGTCTTTGCGGATTAATATTGTTTCCGCTGAAATGAGAAGCGACACGTTTTTTCAGATTAATCGCTTTTCCAACGTAAATCACTTTTTTTTGTTGATTATAAAAATAATATACTCCAGGTTTATCGGGTAAATTATTAAAATCATCAGGTGGAAGATTTGGAGGTAAACGCTGATCTTGTGCTGTTTTTTTGATCATTTTTTCGATTTCTCCAGCATCGTCCCATTCTAATAAAAACGAAAATAATAGAGCAGTGGCATCGGCATCTCCGCCTGCGCGGTGTCTGTTTTCTAAAGATATATTTAAAGAATTGCAAAGATTTCCTAAACTGTAAGAACCCAATCCCGGTTTGATTTTTCTGGCAGCACGAACGGTACAAAGTTTTTTTGCCGACCATTTAAAACCAGCTTGTTCCAATTGATGATGGACGAACGAATAATCAAAATTAACATTATGTGCGACGAAAATACGATCTGTGAGCATTTCAAGAACTTTCTCAGAAATATCATCAAAGATTGGAGCATTGGTAACCATTTCGTTATTAATACCCGTTAATCCAAAAATAGAAGGAGGAATGTCCTGTTGAGGATTTACAAGGGTTTCGTAACGATCCAGCACATTTTTGCCATCATGAATAATGATTGCAATTTCTGTAATGCGACTGCCACTAGCATTTCCGCCTGTGGTTTCAATATCGACTATAGCATATTCCGTATTTTTCATCTTTATATAACGTAAAATGTTCTATTTCTGTTGTTTAATTAAGCTTTGACTGTAATGACGTCCTTTAGTAAAGTTGAAAACTTAGGAGATAATCTGTTCTGCTTCATTTTCCATTGTCTTCCTAAAGATTGTACACCAAACTTAATTTTATTGTTACCATAACTTTGGTTCATTTTATCAATTACACTCATTAAAGGCTGATGTTTTGGGTTAGAAGTTTTGAAGAGATTAAGTTGTGTTTCGTTATTTGGAGTTAAACCCATTACAATTACACCTGCTTTTTTATAACGATAACCTTTTTTAAAAATGGCTTTAAAACCTTTTTGTGCAGCTGCATTAAGTTCTATTGTTGAATTGGTTGGAAAATCTGTATTAATGGTTATACTTCGCGAATAGTGCGATTCTTCATTCTTTATAAAGCTAGTCTGGATAAAAACCGTTACCATATTGCAATGACAATTCTGGCGTCTTAATTTTTCGGCACAAGAAGCTGTAAACGTGCTGATTCGTTCCGAAATCTCTTCATAAGTAGTATATCTTTTTTCGAAAGACCTAGTAGTGGCAATCATTTTTCGGTCTGCGGCTTCTTCTAAATCTAAAGTTGGTTTTCCTTCTAATTCATGTTTTAGTCGAAGCCCGACTACAGACATTTCTTTTCTTACCCAGGCATCCGGAAGTTGCGTAAATTCATAAGCCGTATTAATTTTTTTTGCTTTCAATCGTTTAGCGAGTTTCCTTCCAATTCCCCAAACGTCTTCAACTTTAGACCATTTTAATGCTTTAATTCTTTTTTCTTCAGAATCAATACAATAAACGCCCTGCGTACGGTCTGCAAATTTTCGGGCAATTTTATTTGCCATTTTAGCCAAAGCTTTCGTGGGTGCAAAACCGATGCTGACAGGAATTCCGGTTCCTTGCGTAACTTCTTTTCGCATTCTTAAACCCAGTACATTCAAGTCAAATAAATCGTAACCTGAAAATTTCAGAAAAGCTTCATCAATACTGTAAATTTCGATTTCGGGAGTATAATTTTGAAGCAGATTCATGACCCTATTGCTCATGTCTCCATAAAGCGGATAATTGGAAGAATATACAAAAATATTTTTTTCTTTAAAAATAGATTCATACTTAAAAGCAGGAATTGCCATTGGTATGCCCAAAGCTTTAGCTTCATCAGAACGAGAAATAACACAGCCGTCATTGTTAGAGAGAATAACGATAGGTTTTCCTCTTAAATGTGGCTCAAATACTCTTTGGCAAGAAGCATAAAAATTGTTACAATCGACTAAAGCAAACATTCAAATTTGTTTTTAAAAAGTTTTAATACAATGAACTACAATTCCCCAAATCACAAAATTGTTTTCGGGAGTTACTTTTATAGGCTGATAATCTTCATTTTCGGCAATGAGCCAGATAATGTCTTTTTCTATTCTGATACGTTTTACGGTAAATTCACCATCAATTTGGCAAACAGCAATTTTATTGTTTTGAGGTTCCAGACTTTTATCAATAATCAATAAGTCACCATCGTTAATACCGACATTTTTCATAGAATGCCCTTTTACTCGGGCAAAATAAGTAGTGTATTGATGTCTGATTAATTCTTTATTAAGATCAATCGATAATTCGATAAAATCATCTGCAGGCGAAGGAAATCCTGCGCTGATACCAACGTCAAAAAAAGGCAGTCTTATTTCAGACCTCGTATCTGGAAGATACAATTCTATTGATTTTGTGGTATTTATCTCTCTCAATTTCATAATCACTTTCTAAAAATATTTTTTTTGGGCATTACAAAATTAGTACAGGTGGTAACAATTTTTTGTATATTTGCTGTTCCAAATTATAACAAATTTATTATGTCCTTATTTTCAGACAACATCAGAGCGTTAAGGGTTAAGCATAAAATATCACAGGAGAAATTAGCTGAAAACCTTAGTATTACCAGAGGAAGATACGTGAAATACGAAGATGGAACTTCGGAAGCACCGTATGATATCCTAAAGAAGATTGCATTGTATTTTCATATGAGTATTGACTTGATATTATCTGTCGATATACGTAAAATTGATGTGCAAAATTTGATAAAACTAGAAGGCAACCGACTTATTTTACCCATTCAAGTGGATAGTTTTGGAGAAAATTTTATTGAAATTGTATCTCAAAAAGCAAAAGCAGGTTATCTAAACGGATATGCTGATCCAGAATATATTGAAAGTTTACAGCAGATTACACTTCCATTTTTAGGTCCTGGAAAACATCGCGGATTTCCTGTAGAAGGTGATTCAATGCCTCCACACGAAGATGGTTCGATTATTATTGGTCGTTACGTGGAAAAACTGGGAGAGGTTATGGATGGCAAAACGTATATTCTTATTACTAAAAGTGAAGGAATGGTGTATAAACGTCTCAATAAAAACAAAAAGAACTCTTTAGTTTTAGAATCAGATAATAGTTTTTATCCGAATTATGAAGTGAAAGCGTCTGATATTTTGGAAATTTGGGAATACGAATGCAATATCGGCCGTTCGGATAAGAAACAAGAAACCACGGAAACTGGAGCAATGAAAGATTTGCTTTTAGAATTGAAACGTGAAGTTCGAGAGATTAAGAATAATACTTCAAATACCTAAAAAGAGTTTTTGCCACAGATTTCACAGATTAAAAGGATTATTTTTTGTTCGCCACGGATTGCACAAATTTTCACAAATTTTTTATTCAAATATAATTCGTGGAAATTTGTGCAATTCGTGGCGGATAAATCAAAACAAAGCTATTCAAAAATCCTTTTAATCTGTGAAATCTGTGGCTTAAAAAACTAAAAGACTTTCGCAAATCCCAAACCATATTGTTGCCCGTTATAAAAAGGCATTATCATAGAAGTCGATTTGTTTTCGGCAGAAGATTTGAATAATTTTTTAGTAATATATGGATTAATCCAATACGCAATTTTGGTACTCAAAATCCCGATTCCGGCTCCTGCTGCGACGTCAGTAAGCCAATGACGATTATTGTAAATTCTAAATAATCCAGTTCCGGTTGCAACGGCGTAGCCAGCAATTCCGTACCAAATGGATTTATCTTTGTATTCTTGATATAAAAATTCGGCACCCATAAAAGCAGTTGCCGTATGTCCAGAAGGAAAAGAATTGTTCGAGCTTCCGTCTGGTCTTTCTACATGTGAAATCGATTTTAAACCTAAAACCGTTGAAGCCATAATAGCGTACGAAGTTACAAGGATCACAGAACGGTAGCGCATATTATTTTTTCCTTTTACGCCAAAAGCATTCAGCGCATAAACAGATGCTGCAGGCGCGTATTGAGAGAAATCGTCAATGGTGATTTTTTCATCAATATCTTCAGTAACTTCATCTTTGATTTGATGATTGAAACTCAAAAGTTGGTCACTTTCTAAACCAATTACGCCATAACCAATTAATACACTCGGAATAATTAATTGTTTGTAATTGAATTTTAAATGATTAGAAGTGCTGTCACTTTTTATAATCGAATCATTTTGTTGTGCATTCGCAGAAAATAATCCGAATAGAAATACAAGGAAAATCGTTTTGCGGAACATTGTTTTTGTCGTTATATTTTGCAATAGTAACGAATGTTTAATGTCGGTATTTTGCTCTTAACTGAACCTTAAGCGAACTTTAATTTGTTGGGTTTAAATAGGATAATTGGATTAAGATTGGCTAAATATTAGATAGTGAATTACTATTTTATTTTTCTTTTTTCTGGATTTTGACGATTGTCCCAAAAAGATAATATTTCTATTTGATTGTTATTAATTTCATAAAAAATCAAATAAATTTTCATTGGAATAACGCGAGTGATTTTATTTGAAGTAAGCCTTCCGATAAACTCATTATTAGAAAGAGTTTCTAATAAATCTTCAACTTCTTCAAGAATTTTTAAGCTGTAATCAGAATTTCCATTCCTGAAAACATAAAACTCAAGAACATTAGAAAATTCAAGTTTAGCAAGATCAGACCAGATTATCTCTTTTTTAGCCATTCTCTCATCTCTGAAATTACATCTTCATTTTTATGAAATTCGCCATTTTTTATCTGATTTCGGCTTGTTTCGATAGAAGATTGTTGTTCAGCATTTAATTCATATAATGACTGTTCTGAAGAATCAAAAATAGTTTGAAGTGCTTTTAAAAAATTCATGTCTTTAGAATCTCTAATTCTAGAAATCAAATTTTCTTTTATTTGCGCTGTCATGTCCATATCAAATTCTTTTAATACTCAAAATTAAAGATTTATTTTCAAAATACTGTTAAATAATTTATACTTTCAACGAAAACCAAAACGTACTCCCCAATCCTAAATTACTCTCAACGCCCACATTTCCATTTTGAGCTTCAATAAATTCTTTGCTAATCGCTAAACCCAATCCCGTTCCAGATTTCTGACTTCCTGGAACCTGAAAATATTTATCAAAAACTTTGTCTTTATATCTTGCATCAATCCCTTTTCCAGTGTCAATAACCTGAAACACAATCTGATTATTTTCTTTTTTTAATTTGATGATAATCGTACTTTTTTCAGAAGAATATCGAATCGCATTCGACAAATAATTAATCAAAACCCAGCCTGTTTTTTCGCTGTCGGCTTTTACGTCTTCTAGATTTTCATCAGCATCAATAACCAGTTTAATTTGTTTTTGTTCCGCCTGAACTTTTACCGCTTCAACGGCATAATTTACAATTTCGTGCGGATTACTTTTTTCTATATTCAGCTGAATATTTCCAGTTTCTAATTGAGACAGATTAAGCAATTCGCCCGTAATTTTAAGCAATCGCTGACTGTCGTCTTTTATACTTTCAACCAATTGTTTTTGGTCTTCGTTCATATCGCCTGTTTTTTCATTTTCAAGCAATTTCAGACTTAATTTTATCGAAGCAATTGGTGTTTTTAATTCGTGTGAAACGGTAGCAATAAAATTGGTTTTGGCAAAATCCAGTTCTTTAAAAAGTGTAATGTTTCGCAGAATAATAACATCACCAATATTGATTTCTTTTTCTTCTCCGGTTGGAATTATGGTAATATTCAGGATTTCTTTTTCGAAATAACTTTCTTTTCCATGAGCATAAATTTTAAGCGGATGTTTTTTAGGAGAATCTGAATCTTCTTTTAAAATTAAAGAACGAATCAAATCATTGGACAACGCTAGAGTAGAAGCCGATTTTCCGATAACATCTTCCAATTTCAGACCAATAATTTTCAAAGCTTCATCATTAGCAAATAACACAATTCCTTCATGATCCAAACCAATAATCGGATCGTTCATATTATTGATTAAAGTTTCCAGTCGTTTCTTTTCAAAAAAGAGTTTGTACAAATTACTGTCGTTATATTCCTGAAGTTTCTGCGCCATCGTATTAAACGATTTGGCCAAATCTCCAAATTCGCTATGACTCGTAAAATGAACACGTTCTGAATAGTTTTTATTAGCAATTTCTTTAATACTCAGCGTTAATTCTTTAATAGGATTTGCAATATTATTTGGCAGATTAACCAGCAGATTAAATGCAATCAAGAAGCACAAACTTCCCACAATGGCAATCCATAAATTAGCATTTTCGGCAGTTAGTTTTGCAATGTCGCTTTTCTGTTTTATTGCATCGAGATTCAGCTTCATAATTGCAAAAATATTCTGTCTGATTTTTGCTTTTATAGCTTCATTTGCTCCGTTTTGTTCTAAAAGCGTAAAACTTTTTTCAAGATTTTCGGTTGCTTCTTTTTCTCCAGGTTCGGTAACATTTTGTGTTTGTTTTTCAAGATATTCCTTGAAAATAGGAATCTTACTATCGGGGCTCGTTGTAATTTCATCCAAAGACAAAATCATATTTCGAGAATATTCCAGCGTATTATAATTCGCTTTCAGAATATTCTCTGTGTCTGCTTTTATCAAAAAAACAGAATAACCGCTCACTAACGAAAGTATAATGATCATTAAAAATAATAATCCAACTCCCAAATTCAATTTGGTTTTAATTCTCATTTTATAAACATTTAATTTTTTTTGAACCATATAAGTTATATAAGTTCATTTAAAAACTGTACTTAAAATTTAACCGCAAAGAGCGCTAAGATTTCGCAAAGCGCGCAAAGGTTAGATTAAAAGCTTTGCGTCTTGGCGAGCAAAATAATTCTAGCGAACTTTGCGTAAAAACCTTGCGACCTTTGCGGTTAAACTTCAACGCCCCGAATTTAAATGAACTTATATAACTTATATGGTTTAAAAACTTTTAAGACAGAATAACAAGATCAACATTTGACAACGACAGTTTGTTTAGCAAACGTCTGAAAATTGTTGTAGACAAAATTACTTTAAATAAATTCAAATGCGGTTTTCCTATGCAGACAGTTGTAATTTGTTTTTCTTCAACTGTTGCCAAAATTGCATCGGCAATATTACTGTTTTCCAGTTTGATTACTTCTCCGCCTAATTGTACGGCGAGTTTAAAATTATTAATTAAATGCCGCTGTTTATCCAAAGCAATTTTTGTACTGCTTTCCTGCGGTGTTTCCACATACAAAACATACCACGATCCGTTGTAATAACTGGCTAAACGTGCTGCTTTTCTAATTACAATTTTGGCCGTTTTATCATTACTACTAATGCAGGCCAATAATTTTTCATGTCGTAAAGCATGAAGATTCGGAACTTCATTTTCAACTTTTCGAACGACCTGACTCGCTACTTCTTTCAAAGCCAATTCTCGAAGTTGTAAAATCTGTTCCGATTTAAAAAAGTTCGTTAAAGCTGTCTGAATTTTATCTGCAGTATAAATTTTACCTTCTTTCAAACGCGCAATTAAATCTTCAGATGTTAAATCGATATTTACAACTTCATCTGCCAATCGTAAAACATTGTCTGGAATTCGTTCCTGAACATCAATGTTGGTAATCCGTTTTACATCTTCATTTAAACTTTCAATATGCTGAATATTAACCGCCGAAATCACATTAATTCCAGCTTCCAAAATCTCTAAAACATCCTGCCAGCGTTTTTCATTTTTGCTTCCTTCGACGTTCGTGTGCGCCAGTTCATCAACAATAACCACTTCTGGACGAAGATTGATAATCGCCTGAACATCCAATTCTTCTAATTCTTTTCCTTTATAGAAAATGGTTCGTCTCGGAATTATAGGCAAGCCTGCTAATAATTCATGCGTTTCCTTTCGCATGTGCGTTTCGATGTAGCCAATTTTCACATCGATTCCGTTTTTCAATAACGAATGCGCTTCCTGAAGCATACGAAAAGTTTTTCCCACACCGGCGCTCATCCCAATGTAGATTTTAAACTTCCCCTTTCGTGATTTCTGAATCAAATCGAGAAAGTGCTGTGCGTTATTATTTTCGTTTTCCATAATTTTTGCTTTAAGCAATAAGCTATAGGCTTTAGGCAGTATAACTTTTAAAAGCTTACTGCTTAAAGCCTATAGCCTAAAGCTAAAATGAAATCGCCAAGGAAGTCGTTACAAACGTATTCGTATCCGTTGGAAGATTATCTTTATTTGTGAAGATTTCGTCTTTACTTGAAAGATTTCTGGCTTCAATTCTAAACATAACATTATCAGTAACTAAGTAGTCAAAATTAGCCGAAAATCCGTAAGTTTTAAAACCGTTTGGCGTTTCCGTTGCGATAATTACACCTTTTTCATCACTATAATATTCACCGCGCGCTGCAAGCTGAATTTTATCTGTTGGTTTGTATTGCAGAATCAAAACTGGCGAAAACCAAGTGTCGTATTTATTACTCCTTTTAGCTGATTGCTGTGATCCAACATCAAAACCAGCTGTTACATTTGTTTTCTCCGTTACTTTAAATTGTCCGTAAAAGTTGTTGAAATAACGCCATTTTTTGTCAATATCTGGCTGTTCATTTCCAACATACGTACTCCAGTTCAAAGCAACCCGATCAGAAGGTTTGTACGTAACCTGAGTTCCAAAAGCAGGAGTTTGATTGCCTTCTACTTTTTCAATTCTCTGCCAGCCATTCAAGTACATTCCTGCCAAATACCATTCTCCAGATTCAGATGTGTAACCAATTTTAACACCAGCTTCGTAATAAGGAGAATTCTCAGCCAAAATACTTCTTGATAGAGTCTGGCAGTCCTTTCCAATCGCACTTTCAAAACCAATATGCGCTGGCATAATTCCCGCATCAATCCATAAATTATGATTCGAAGAAATCTTCACACCAACATTGGCTTCATAAATATTTTGCAGTAAACCTTGCTCAGCCGACATATTATATTCAGCATAAGTTCCCGCCATTAAAGCAAAATTTCCTCGAATATTTTCTTTCGAATAATTCACTTTCGCCAAACCTAAATTCAGGTTCACCTCATTGCTTCGATTGTAATTATAAAAAAATCCTGGTTTTGTATGATTTTCTGGTTTCGCAAAATCATAACTATAATAAGCGTCTACATATCCTGAAAACGTAAACGGACTTTTTGATTCTTCTTGTGCGTGTAAATTGCTAAAACCAAAAGCGATTAAAGCAGTAAGTATTATTTTTTTCATTTTTGTGGTATTCTATTATTTATTAGTAGATTTTTTAGGAGCTAATCCCGCTATCCGTTTCAATCTTTTGTGTCTCGTTAAAGAAACGAGACACAAAAGGATTTCCACTACTATCGGGGCTAGGGCATTTGGGGTAAAAAGGTGTTTTGTTTCCTGCAATCCCGAAGCTTCGGGACAAAACCTTGTAGGTATTTAATTTTAAAGATTAGTTTTTATCGTTTAGTTTGTCATTTCGACGAAGGAGAAATCACACTAGAAACTCCGCACAGTTAATCACCAATCTTTGTCGAATTACGAGTGTGATTTCTCCTTCGTCGAAATGACAAGAATGCGCATAGAACAAGAATGAAAATTCGTATCAACTAGTCTATCATACCTACAAAGTTTTGTCCCGAAGCTTCGGGATTGCAGGAGAAAAACTTAGAATCTCAGTATCTTAGAACCTTAGCATCTTAGCGAAGCGCATCAAGCGCAGCATTCAACTCCAAAACATTCACCGTTTCAGGGCCAACAACAGCCGAATTAATTTTAGATTCAACCAAAGATTTTACTTTAGCTTCATCTAAATTTCTTTCTTTAGCAACTCGTTTAACCTGAATCAAAGCGCCTTGCGGAGAAATATTCGGATCTAAACCACTTCCTGAAGCCGTAACCATATCGGATGGGATATCCGATTTTTTCAAATAAGGATGAACCAATAAAAGTGTATCAATTCTTTTTTGAACTAAAGCCAAATAATCGACGTTGCTTGGACCTTTGTTGCTTCCGGCACTTCCGGCAGCATTATAATCAACAGCCGAAGGTCTTCCCCAGAAATAATTCGACTTATCGAATTTCTGACCAATTTTTTGGTAACCAACCACTTTCCCGTTCACCGAAATCGTTTCTCCTTTTCCTTGATTTGGAGCCAATTGTGCGATTCCGTAAATCGCAAGAGGATAAATAACTGCGAATAAGATTAAGGTAGCCGCAGTAAGTTTTAGTATAGAAAATAGATTTTTCATTTTTTTTGAGATTCTAAGAGACTAAGGTTCTAAGTTTTTTTCTTAAAAGCTTAAGGAATCCAAAGTCTATGTTTTTATTGAGTTTTGTAAACCTGACAGGTTTTTAAAACCTGTCAGGTTTGATTCTACATAAATAAAGCAACGAGTAAATCAATTACTTTAATTCCGATAAAAGGAACAATCAATCCACCTAAACCATAAATCAAAAGATTTCTTTTAAGGATTGCACTTGCTCCAATTGGACGATAATCAACCCCTTTCAGTGCAAGCGGAATCAATATCGGAATAATAACGGCATTGAAAATTACAGCCGATAAAATCGCACTTTCAGGACTATGCAAATGCATAATATTCAAACCTTGAAGCGCAGGAATCGCAGTAATAAAAAGAGCAGGAACAATAGCAAAATATTTCGCAACGTCATTTGCAATAGAAAAAGTAGTTAAAGTGCCTCGAGTCATTAAAAGCTGTTTTCCAATTTCAACAATCTCAATTAGTTTCGTTGGATCATTGTCAAGATCGACCATGTTTCCGGCTTCTTTTGCAGCTTGAGTTCCGCTGTTCATGGCAACTCCAACATTTGCTTGGGCAAGGGCAGGAGCATCATTTGTTCCGTCGCCCATCATGGCAACCAGTCTTCCCTCAGCTTGTTCTTTTCTAATGTAATTCATTTTATCCTCAGGTTTAGCCTCGGCAATAAAATCATCAACACCAGCTGCTTCGGCAATAAATTTGGCTGTCAGCGGATTATCTCCTGTAACCATAACCGTTTTTATACCCATTCTGCGCAAGCGTTCAAAACGTTCTTTCATACCGGTTTTAATGATATCCTGAAGCTCGATAACACCTTGAATTTCATTGTTTTTGATTACTACTAATGGAGTTCCTCCGTTAGACGAAATTGTAATAACTTGTTGTACTGTATCTTCTGGGAAAGATTTTCCGGCTTGCTGTGCAATGTTTTTTGCAGCGTCTTGCGCCCCTTTTCTAATATTAGTACCGTCTTTTAATACTACTCCAGAAGTTCTGGTTTCGGCAGTAAATTTGATTGTATGTGAAATGTTCTCCGTAAATTGTGCAATATCAGATTGGATTTTACCATTTAAGTCGATCGTTTTACTCAATTCAATAATACTTTTTCCTTCCGGAGTATCATCTGCAAGTGAACTTAATACAGCAGATTTAATAAAATCATCTAAAGAAATTCCTTTTGTAGGATAGAAATTAGTTGCTTTTCTGTTTCCAATTGTAATGGTTCCAGTTTTATCCAAAAGCAGCACATCAATATCTCCGGCAGTTTCAACCGCTTTACCCGATTTTGTAATTACGTTAGCTCGTAAAGCTCTGTCCATTCCCGCAATACCAATCGCAGAAAGTAAACCTCCAATTGTAGTTGGAATTAAACATACAAACAAAGCAATGAAAGCCGCAATCGTGATGGGTGCGTTGGCATAGTCGGCAAACGGTTTTAGCGTAACGCACACAATCACAAAAATTAAAGTAAATGCGGCTAATAAAATGGTTAAGGCAATTTCGTTTGGTGTTTTCTGACGGCTTGCACCTTCAACCAAAGCAATCATTTTATCTAAAAAGCTTTCGCCAGGTTCAGAAGTTACTTTTACTTTGATTTTATCAGATAATACTTTTGTACCTCCGGTTACTGAAGATTTATCTCCGCCAGCTTCTCTAATTACAGGAGCACTTTCTCCGGTAATGGCACTTTCGTCGATAGTAGCCAGACCTTCGATAATTTCACCATCGGCAGCAATTAAATCGCCTGCTTCACAAACGAAAATATCGTCTTTTTTTAATGCCGAAGAACTAATGTTTTTAATTTCTCCGTTAGGTAAAATCTGTCTTGCGGGAGTTTCTTCACGTGTTTTACGCAAACTGTCGGCTTGTGCTTTTCCTCTTGCTTCAGCAATGGCTTCGGCGAAATTGGCAAATAAAAGTGTTGCCATTAAAATGAAAAATACAATTAGGTTGTAAGTAAAACTTCCCTGATCAGTTGCTCCCATTAATATCGAAAGGCAAACTGCAAACATAATTGCGGTTCCAATTTCTACAGTAAACATTACCGGATTTTTGATCATCAACTTTGGATTCAACTTGACAAAAGACTGCACTAAGGCTTCTTTTACTTGCTTACTTTCAAACAATGATGTGGATTTATTAGTTGTCATTTTTTATGTTATTTTGTTTAACTGATTTATTTAAACACATAGAGACATAGATTTTTACTTTGTGGTAAAGACGTTTCACTTGCATATATTCACATAGATAGCTATGTGTTAGAAACTAGTTTCTTTTGATTTTCTTTTTTAGATAAAGAAAAGACTATGTTTCTATGTGTTTAAAATATTTTCAGCATTGAAAAATGAATTGTTATTTTAAAGTAAAGAATTCTGCCAATGGACCTAAAGCCAGCGCTGGGAAGAATGATAAAGCTGCGATAATTGCGATTACAGCAAAAGTCATGATTCCGAAAATTGAGGTATCCGTTTTTAAAGTTCCTGCACTCTCTGGAATGTATTTTTTACCTGCCAGTAAACCTGCAATTGCCAATGGACCAATAATTGGAATAAAACGGCTTAACAGTAATACAATTCCTGTAGTGATATTCCAGAATGGATTGTTATCTCCCAAACCTTCAAAACCAGAACCATTGTTAGAAGCACTCGAAGTGTATTCGTATAACATTTCTGAGAATCCGTGATTGCCAGGATTGTTTAACCAGCCTGTTGCGTTGCCGTTAAACCAATAGCCCATTGCAGTATCATGCGCAGCAAAATAAGAGGCTAAAGCAGTTCCGGCTAATATTAATAAAGGGTGAAGAATGGCGATAAAAGCGGCAATTTTAACCTCCCGCGCTTCGATTTTCTTTCCTAAAAATTCGGGAGTTCGGCCAACCATTAATCCGGAGATAAATACAGCCAGAATGATGAAAACATAGTAGTTCAAAATACCAACACCACATCCGCCGTAAAAGGCATTAACCATCATAGATAATAATTGCATAGCACCAGAAATAGGCATAGAACTATCGTGCATACTGTTTACAGAACCTGTAGAAATTACCGTTGTAGCAATGCTCCAGAAACCTGAAATTGCTGGACCAAACCGAATTTCTTTTCCTTCCATCGCTCCGGTTGCCTGTGCAATTCCCATTTTTTCGATAGCAGGATTTCCGTTGATTTCACTCATAACTGTTGGAACAACCAAGAGTAAGAAACCAACCGTCATTACACCAAAAATAATATTTGCTAATTTTCTTTTGTTTAGGAAAAATCCAAGAGCAAAAATCATTGCAAACGGAATAATCATCTGCGCCCAAAGCTCAACTCCATTCGTAAAATAAGTTGGATTTTCTAATGGATGCGCTGAGTTGGCTCCAAAAAATCCACCACCATTTGTACCAATATGTTTAATAGCAATAAAGGCAGCAGCGGGTCCGCGAGAAACTTCTACATGATCACCTTGAAGCGTTGTAATAGCATCTTTACCTTCAAATGTCATTGGAGTACCGCTGAAAACTAATGCGATAGCTACAATTGCAGAAAGGGGTAATAAAATACGAGTACAGCTTTTGATGAAATAATTATAAAAATTACCCAATTGTTCTGTTGTTCTTTCTTTCATTGCCGTAAAAATCATAGCGGCAGCGGCCATTCCGATACCAGCAGAAACAAATTGAAGAAACATTAAGACGATTTGCGAAAGGTAAGAAACCCCGCTTTCGCCTGAATAATGCTGTAAGTTACAATTGACTAAAAATGAAATGGCAGTGTTAAATGCCAAATCAGGGGTCATAGAAGGGTTGTTATCCGGATTAAGGGGCAAAGAACCCTGAAATAATAAGACAAAAAAGCAAAGAAAGAACCAAACCATATTGATACTTAAAAGTGCTTTTAAGTGTTGTTTCCAGTTCATTTCTTCAGCCGAATTAATACCGCTGATTTTAAAAATAAATTTTTCAATTGGATTGAAAATCGGATCAAGAAGTGTTTTATCTCCTAAATAAACTTTAGCAATATATTTTCCTAAAGGAATCGCTAAAACAATAGTTAGGATAAAAATACCAATGACGCCTAATAATTCTGTGTTCATATATTTAATATTAGATTGTTGATTTTAGATTTTAGATTTCTTTGAGACAATCTTAAATTCTAAAAATTCATATTTTAAAATTTTTCGGGTTTGATTAGTACATAAATCAAATACACGAAAACGGCGATTGAAATAATAAATAGTGCGGTCATGATTTAGATTTTTTCAAAAAATTCAACAGAGAGAAAACAAATTGCAAACAGCACAACGGCCAGCCCGAGTAAAAGAAAAGTGATCATAGGAGATTATTTTAGAATTGAGATTTTAGATTTTAGATTTTTGAAGTCGATTAAAAGATTAAACAGTTAACCAATTAAACGCCAGAGGCATTAACCTGCTTGATATATTCCGCTTTAAGCGTTTGTGGAAAAAGATGTGAAATATTGCAGTGACGCACTTCCATAAAAGAAGAAACCGAAAAAACATACACATTAGAAATGGCGTTTTTAGTTTCGATGCTTCCGGTTATAAACAAACGTTCGGCAAGAGCCAGACATTTCTTTGCTCTCACAATATTGCCTGAAATAATTGATTTTTTGGTGATTTCGGCAAACCGTTCAGCTTGTTTGTAGATTGAGGTAACTTGAGTTTTCATTTGGAATGAATTTTTAATGTTCTCCCTCCTTATGCCAAAATATGTTCCGAAAAAGTCAAGTTACAGCTAAAGTGCTATCAATAAAAGGGATGTAGTTGTGTGCCAAAAATCAGGTATAAAAAAAGCCTATCAAAATGATAAGCTTTTATTGAAATGATAAGGTTAATTATTAATTGTGAATTGTTAATGGTAAATTGTAATTTCTTTGGAATTTGAATTTGCCATTGATATTGTAATTGTTATTGAATTTGATACTCTTCCAGCTTTCTATACAAAGTCGCAATTCCAATTTCTAATAATCTTGCCGTTTCCGCTTTATTTCCTTTGGTATAATTTAAAACCTTTTGAATATGCAGTTTCTCAACACTCTGCATAGAGAAAGCCGACATTGATTTTGTGCTTTTTTCCGCTTGATGCTGCATTTCATAAGGCAAAACATCTGAAGTTAAAGTATCGCCATTACTCAAAATAACCGATCTCTCGATGATATTTTTAAGTTCGCGGATGTTTCCCGGCCAGGAATAATTTTCTAATTTTTGAAGAAAATCATCTGAAATATGTAATGTTTTTTTATTCGTTTTTTCAGAAAACTGTTTCACGAAATGATGTGTCAAAACACCAATGTCTTTAATTCTTTCTCTTAAAGAAGGTAATTTTATTTCGAAAATATTCAAACGGAAATACAAATCAGAACGGAAACGATGTTCGTCACTTTCTGTTTTTAAATCTCGGTTTGTAGCCGCAATTAATCTGAAATTTGATTTTTTAGGAGTGGTGTCGCCAACTGGAATATATTCGCTGGTTTCTAAAACGCGCAATAATTTTGCCTGAAGATCAATTGGCATTTCACCAATTTCATCCAGAAATAAAGTACCGCCGTTAGCTTCTTCAATAAAACCCTTTTTATCTTTTACAGCTCCCGTAAAAGCGCCTTGTTTATGACCGAAAAGTTCGCTTTCTAGAATTTCTTTGCTGAAAGTACTGCAGTTTAGAGCTACAAAAGATTTCCCAACGCGATTGCTGTTTTGATGAATCGCCTGTGCAAAAACTTCTTTTCCGGTTCCGGTTTCACCAGTTAATAAAACAGTTGAATCGGTTTTGGCTACTTTTTTTGTGAGATCAATGACCTGTTCAATTCCTTTTGATTTTCCAATAATGGTATTGAAAGAATATTTATCGTTGATACGTTTTTCAAGTTGCTGTACTTTTTTCTGTAAATGCACTTTTTCAACGGCTTTATAAAGAAGCGGAATAATTTTATCGTTGTCGTCGCCTTTTACAATATAATCGAAAGCGCCATTTTTCATTGCCTGAACACCATCCGGAATATTCCCGAAAGCAGTCAGCAGAATAACTTCTGTCATCGGAAAACTGTTTTTTATATTTTGAACAAAATCAACACCGTTTCCGTCAGGCAGTTTTACGTCACACAAAACAACATCAATATCAGTTTGCTCCAGTTTTTTAAAACCAGACTTTAAATCTTTTGCTTCAAAAACTTCAAATCCTTCCGATTTTATAATGCGAACCAGCAGACTTCTCAGTTTTTCTTCGTCGTCTATAATTAAAATTTTGTGTGTCATTTGCAGAGATCCTAAATCAAATTTTGGTATTTGATGTACAAAGTTAGGTTTAAAATCTATTCACTTTTTTGAATCGATAGAAATTATTTTAAGCAGTAGAATCAGTTTTAAAATATTTTTTTGAAAAAGAAATGTACTTTTAAGTCGAAAATGAACCACTAAAATTTATGTCAAAACGAATTCTCCTTATAATAGCTTTCTTAATCTTCGGAAGCTTTACTAGTTTTTCAAATGGAATTATCGAAAAAGATTCTTCAAAACCAAAGACTATTTCATTCAAAATAAAACTAAAATCGGCAGATAAAATTAAAATTGCTATTTCGCAATTAAAATACAACAAACATTTCGCTTTCAGTTTTACACTTGACGATGGTTACAGATCAGCTTATTTAACGGCTTTTCCTTTATTGAATGGAGGGAAAATCAGCAATTCTTCGATTAACGAATGGAAAATCAATCAGGGCGGAGACGGAACAATTTCAGAAGGACTTTTCTATTCGGACGGAATGGGAAATAAAATCCCGTTTAAATTAGGATTGGCGATAAACGGTGCTTCAATTCGTGATTTGCCAGAAAATCGCGGGCATCTTTCTTGGTCAGAAGTTAAAGAAATGTACAATGCTGGCTGGGATATTTTGAATCACAGTGTTCATCATTTTACAAAACCTGGAACCAATTTCTTGACAGAAGTTACAGAAAACACGATTTCGATTAAACAAAGTTTGAATTTTACAATGTCGCATTTTGTAGTTCCAGGTGGAGAAGGCGATCCGAATTACCGTTACGAATATGAAAATAATGCTTTAGCAAATGGGCATTTTTCTGTAGCTTCTTATACAGGAGTTGGACCAATGCTAAAAGTTGACTCTAAAGTGAATCTAGATAAAATGATTACGGCAAGAACTTTTGTGCTAAGTTCAAAAGACACTACAAATTTTAAAACAATGGATCGTTTTCTGAAAACGGTAGATTCAATTGCTAAATTGCCAAATCCGAATTGGTACAACGAATTCACTCACGGAACAGGAAACGGAAATCTGTGGAATTTGAGTATGCGTTTTCCAGATTTCAAATATTATATGAAGACACTTGCTGATAAATATGGTTTGAAAGGAAATGACTCGATCTGGATGGCGCCATGGCAAGAGGTTTACGAATATATTTGGTTAAGAGATCGAATTAAAGTCGATTTTCAACAGAAAAATAAAGAAATAACAGTAACTATTCAACTTCCAGAAATTCCAGAAACGTTTAGAAATCGAGATATTTCATTAAATGTAGAAACACTTTCGAAATTTGAAATTGAAGCAAGCGAGTATTTAAAAATAAAAAATGATGGGAAAACAAATCATAAATTGATTTTGATACAGTTGTAGGGGTAATATTTGTAACTACAAATATTATAAATCTATTAACATAAGAAAATAAAATGCATTCATATAAATGAGTTAATTTTGCATTTTAGCATTAATTTATATGAAAAAACCAATTTCTGTCTCAATATTAGAACTTGCAATTATCAACCAAGATAGTAACGCAACCGAAACATTTAAAAAAACAAAAGACATTGCGCAATTAGCCGATAAATTAGATTATAAAAGAATTTGGTTGGCAGAACATCACAATATGGCACACGTTGCGAGTACAGCAACCGTAGTTTTAATTGGTTATGTGGCAAGTCAGACACAGAATATCCGTGTAGGTTCTGGTGGAATAATGCTCCCGAACCATTCGCCTTTGGTAGTCGCCGAGCAATTCGGGACTTTAGAAACACTTTATCCTAATCGAATAGATTTAGGTTTAGGAAGAGCGCCAGGGACAGATCAGCCAACTGCCGAAGCAATTCGAAAAGACTTTTTCGAACAAGCGCAGCGATTTCCACAAAACGTAAGTAAGCTTCAAGAATATTTTTCGAGCGAAAATGCAACAGGAAAAGTACGCGCATTTCCAGCTGAAGGTCTAAATGTGCCAATCTGGATTTTAGGATCAAGTATGGATAGTGCGGCTTTGGCTGCAGCTTACGGACTTCCTTATGCTTTCGCTGGACACTTTGCACCAAAGCTTATGATTCAAGCTTTTGAGTTTTACAGAGAAAATTTTCAGTCATCAGAGTATTTAGACAAACCAAAAACAATGGCATGCGTCAATATCATTGCAGCAGATACAAACGAAGAGGCCGAATTATTATCTACAAGTTTGTATCAAATGTTTTTAAATTTAATTAGAAACGACCGCAAAGGATTACAGACACCAGTTCCGTCATTAGATGATATTATGAATGAAGCAGAGCGTTTTCATGTAAATCAAATGACAGCAGGAACCTTTACAGGAAACAAAGATCAATTAGTAGCTGACTTGAAAAAGTTTATCGATTACGCTAGAATCGACGAACTAATGGTAACAAGCCCAATCTTTGATCATCACGCAAAACTAAAAAGTATTCAAATAACAAAAGAAGCGATAGATAGTTTAAACGAAAGTATAGATATATAAGTATACATAATATATAAGAGTAGATTTTATTCACACAACCCGGCAGGTTTCCAAAACCTGTCGGGTTTCTTTTTATACATATATATTAAGGACAGAATTAAACCCCAATTTTCTGTAGAGTCGCACCGCAGCGCGTCTTATGGGCAAAGCATATGGAAAACAGAAAAGGAAAGATTTTGACTGGTTTAATGTTTATAAGGAACTATTTCCCGCTATTCGCTGCAATCTTTTTGTGGCGAACCCCGCCCCAAAAAGGATTTCCGCTCCTATCGGGGCTATAAATTGCGTATTCTGAAGATACATCAGCGGAAAAAAGAGGCTTAAAAGATCCATTTCGGGAGCAGATAAGGAATAAAAGCATATTTCAGGATTTAGGCTTTTCCAATAAAAGAGCCTTAAAGGTTGGGAAATCCCCAAAATCGCTGTTGTGAAAACCCGAAAAACAATCAAAACCGCATGCGTATTCGGAAAAAAGCCACAAAGAGCCAAAAAACTTCAAAATGTAAAGAATGCGTTATCAGTAAGTTAAAAAATAATTTAAAAAAAGGCCGGAAAAAGTCTGGAAAAAGTGTTGGATAACTGGAAAAAGGTTCTACTTTTGCACCCGCAATCAGCAAGACGCTCATCGGAATACTGCAAAAGGAGAAGAATCGAAAGGAAAGAGATTTTCGAAAAAAAAGATTCGGAAAAGCTTGCAGGAAAAGAAAAAGGGTTTTACATTTGCACCCCGCAAAACAGGGAAAGTTTATTGGGATATTGGAAGGGAAAATAAGAAAACGGAAACGAAAAAAAAGTTTCAAAATTTTTGAATTTTTTCTTGCAGGAAACAAAAAGAAGTTTTAGTTTTGCACCCGCTTT